>Ga0364918_10110_pt1 | contig 23427 bp, 13 predicted proteins | sample SorcelJu500001C6_2_FD_206957 | JGI IMG/M metagenome (GOLD analysis project Ga0364918, IMG submission 206957) | Enriched cells from Trout Bog Lake Hypolimnion, Wisconsin, USA - BchlTB.June20.5000.01.C6 | ecosystem: Environmental > Aquatic > Freshwater > Lake > Hypolimnion/Profundal zone | place... | reverse complement strand
TTCAATGGTATGGTAGCTATAGCGTATGAACAAGAATGTGCAGAAAAAACCTGTTCGGAACCCAAAAAAGGGTACAGAAAGGGTACAGACAAAACTCGGAAAAACTCACGTTGACTATTGGAGATCGAGGCTACGGAAGCGGCGGTACGCCGGACGTGACGGGCTCGCCGTCGAAGTCCCGGATTGGCAGATCCGCATCAAGCATCTCGGCCGGTCCATGTGGTTCAACTTGAAAACCTCGAACGCGGACATTGCGGCCGGTCAAGCCAGGGACATTTACGTGTTCCTCGTCGCAAACGGTTGGGAGCCCACGCTCGCCAAGTACAAGCCACGCAGCGAACGCAGCAACGACTTGAGCCGGGATGGGTTTGTGGACCTCTACCGGGAGATGCTGGAAAAAGTTGAGTATCCCCCCATCAAGAGGTCTGCCGAACGCTACATCAAGAGCCTGATAATCATCTGTAGGGCGCTAGCCATCAAACGCATCGCCCGTCTCACGCCCGAAAAAATCAAGCAATTCAGAGTCAAGTATTTGAAACAGGGACGGGAGCAAGGGCGTGTGGAGGCAAGCGTGAAGATCTCCTACAATTCGCACTTACGCAATGCCGCGGCATTGTTTTCAAAGCAGATGGTGGAGGCCTACAAGAGCGAAGGCGTGGACATTGCCAACCCATTCGTCGGCCAGAAGTTGCGCCGGATTGAGATGAAGCCGTATACCCCGATGAGTCGGGAGCTTCTCGATTCGATATGGCAAGATTCGGTCAAACTGCGCGACGGGGAACCCGGAGCTGCGGAGCCGGTCAAAATTCCAAGAGGCCCCAAAGAAAAGCCGCCACGGTGGAAAACCCCAGATTGGCGGAAGCCCCGGCCCGAGGCATGCACGATTCTGCTACTCGAGCTTGGTGTTGGTCTCCGCCGAGAGGAGAGCGACAAAGCGCAATGGGACTGGTTCTTTAGCGACGCAAGCGGCCGTCGGTTCGTTGAGGTAAAGGAGACACCCTATTTCGTCCCAAAGAGCAAGCATCGGAGGATAATCCCCGTGGAGGCATCTTTGTGGGATGTTCTCCATGCGGCGCGGCGCGGCGACAGTCCATTCGTGGTCCCCGGCAACATCCCGAAGCCGTATTCTCCGCGCGAGGGCGCCAAGAATATCGTATACCGATGCGACCGACACCACCGGGCGCTAGCGGCTTGGTTACGGTCAAAGGGAGTCAACGACGACAAGCCTTGCCACACCCTCCGCAAGGAGTTCGGATCTTATGTTGCCAGCTCCTTTGGGCTGTTCGCGGCGCAACGGTTGCTGGGGCATTCGTCCTCGGTCGTCACGGAGGCCGTGTATGCTGGCCTGGTCAATTTGCCAGAGCTCAAGCACGCGCAGCTTAAAAAGCACCAATAGCGGTCCGGTCCATGCTGCGCGGTAGTAGGCAGAGCGGTCGGTCGTACTCGCTGATTGCGGCCGAACCAGCCGGGTTCGGCGCAGTCGGACTCCTCGGGCGGCCTTGTCCACAGTCCGCCCTGTGGCCGCGCACACGAGTCGCATCGACGCCAACGTTCCTGGGATCTCAAAGTCGGCCAACCGGAGCGACAAGCGCGAGTGTTCGACGGGTATCAGTTTCGGCCAAATCTTCTGACGATCTGTGGTGGACGCGATAGTCGCCAGCGATTGAAGCTTGAGACAGGGCAATACGTGGTTCCTCTGATGGTCGCCATCGATCACGATCATCTGTGCCCTGGAGATTTCGAACTCCGGTGCCTGCAGGAGCGATCACAGGAGCCGCAAGAGGTGATGGGCACCAAGGAATTGGTTGATCTGGCTGGTCGCCTCGAAGAGGAGGGGATGCGATTGGCTGATCAGTCTGCGCCTCTGGTCGAATGGGATAGGCCGCTGATCATCACTCCGGGCAGAATTTGCTGCGAAGCCACCGAGGCATGTCAACCTACCTTCCGGGATGAATTGTCCGACCCTTCGTCAGGCGATGAAACCAGCTCCTCTAACCAGGCACGAACGGCAGCATCGTCGGGACGGTGGAATGCGCCGTCGCTGGAATCCGAGGACTAGAAAGACCAACGCGTTCTGGTAAATGCCAGGGCTGTTTCCTCGTCGGCCGACAAGTTCTCTCGCCGTTTCAAGCCTCCGGTTCCTGCCTTCCGGGCATAGGGTATTTCAACATTCAGAACCACCAACCAGACCTCCATCTCGTCGGTACATCGGTCAAGCGTGCTGGAAACGGGGGATCTTCGGAACCTCGTCGCGAGAGCGTAGATCCTCCCGCACCCGACGACGGATCTCCTCACCCACGCGGTCTGGCTCGTGCCGCAACTGCTGGCCCGATCATCCGCCAACTTGGTGACCGTCTGCTGCGTGGCATACCAGTAGCGCGCGGTGTCCTGATACAAATCGGTCGCCGCCTGCGCCAGGTGCGGCAGGGCGTCGCCAAACACCGCCGGGGCTTCGTTGGGCAAAACGCAGCCCAACTTCACACGTCGATCTTTCTCTCCACGGTTGTCCATCTCGCGGAGGCAACGGTCTCCCAACAAGTCCAGGTGGAACCTGACCTCCAGTTCTCATTCTGTCCTCGCGGCCCGCAACAGAATTTCGGCTTTCAAGTGCCTGATCGGAAGCATTTTGTTCGTCGCGCCGGAGGTGTAGTGGGTGAACTTGGCGGAAGAGTCGATCATCGCTAGGAGGGTGCTCCTCTTTCATCACCCCTTATTCGTGCATGCCATTGTTTATGCTTCGGATACTCGGCTGGCTGCCCATCATAATAGATCTGAGGACCCTTGCGAAATCGCTGGCCAAACCACTCCTGGTGCTGCACAATGATGCCCTCAGCTGCTTTGGACATGACAGAACCATCCGTCAGCTCCGGGGCGGGTCCGAATGGGAGGGTTTGCTCCCGTTGCGGAAGCCCTTTGGACGTGGCCACGCCGGGAAAGGAGTGTGCCCGTTGTGCGGCTGTCGAGCGGCCCGATGCATCCACTCGACCCGTTTCCAACAACACCACACAAAAGCCCTCGGCAGCAGAAACCAATTTGTGCGCTTTCTGCGGAAATGAGCTGGACCCCGAAACCCGAGGCGACGTATGCGCCGACTGTCTCCAATCCATTCACCCCGAAGCCAGGGCCACCCCGGTAAGCCATGAGCAAGCAGAACATCTTCGAGCTGGGCGCCAATTGGATCATGGGAAGTTTACGCTAACTCGCTGCCTGGGCACAGGCGGCATGGGACAGGTCTGGCTGGCGGTGGATAACAGCCTGACACGTTCAAACATGCCCCCACATCTCGTGGCATTGAAGTTCCTAGCCCCGCGCTTCGCGGCTGACAAAAAGGCGCGTGAACGTCTGCGCGAGGAAGTGTTGCGAGGACTCCAGTTAAGCCACGACCACATCATCCGGATTCATTCCTGGCACGAGGATGCTAACGAGCCGGTGTTTTACACGATGGAATATGCGGAAGGCGAGACGTTGTCGAACCGGGCTGAGAAACTTCCTGGGCAACGCTTTTCGTGGATCGAACTCGCGCCAATCGCCAAACAACTGTGTGAAGCGATTGCCTACGCCCATGCGAGGCAGGTCGTTCACCGGGATCTCAAGCCGGGGAATATCCTGCTTACGTCAACCAACGTAGTGAAGTTGGCCGACTTTGGGCTAGCACAAAGCCTCTTTGGGCAACCGGTGGCCGGGGCCACCACGAATCCAGGGGGCACGCCCGGCTACATGAGTCCACAGCAGTACCAGGGGGAAACATCGAGAGCCTCGGACGACATCTATGCCCTGGGAGCAACTCTCTATAAGGCTTTGACCGGGACAACACCACTTCCCCAAGGCCGAGGTCCGCGCCCCCTTGGGGAAGTTCTCCGGCAGTTTCGCACGCACGATGTGCCTCCCCACGTAATCCAGACGATAACCAGTTGCCTGGCTCAAAGCCCTGCGAATCGCCCGGCTTCCGTGGATGACGTGTCGGAGAAACTTGGTTTTTACACCTCATGGGAGGGAGATCCTATTCCCTTGTCGCCACCGCGCCGACGCTGGTTAATTCCTGCTGTATCCGCCGTGATCTTGGGCGTTGTGGGGTTCCTTTCGGTCTATTGGATCCGTGCATCCGCTCCCCGCCCGGAGCTCCGAGTGCATCTTCTTAGTCCAGCTTCATCCGTGGTGCTAACTGCTCCTGCGGCGTTAAGGCTAGAGGCCGCAATCGAGGTCACTAATGATACTGTCCGTTGGGTTGAGTTCCAGACCAACAAAGTGTCGCTGGTGCGCTTACTGACCGCACCGTACAAGTTCGATTGGTCCTCCGTCCCGGCGGGGGCTTATGAAATCAGTGCAGTAGCGATGGATGGCCGAGGGGTATCGACAAACTCAGCACCGGTCAAGGCTGATGTCATTTTTCCCCAACGTGAGGCCACTCCTCCCCAACGTGAGGTCGCTTCTCCCCAACGTGAGGTCGCTCCTCCCCAACGTGAGGTCGCTCCTCCCCAACGTGAGGTCGCTCCTCCCCAACGTGAGGTCGCTCCTCCCCAACGTGAGGTCGTTTCGCACCGACCAACCCGAGGAATGATCTGGACGAACGCGCTGGGTATGGAGTTCTTGCCACTACACGGACGGACAGCTTGGCTATCCCGGTATGAAACACGCTTGGCAGATTATTTAGTGTTCATGACCAACCATATGGCTCAGAACATGCGCCTTGCTTCATTTTCACAACATTCGGACAGGGAGCCGGTTGTGAAAGTGAGCTGGCTTGATGCCCTCAAGTTTTGTCGATGGATGACTGAGCGGGAGCAGAAATTGGGCTTGCTCGGCATGCAACAGCGTTATCGTTTGCCACGAGTGGACGAATGGCACATGGCGCTCGGCACCAATTATTCCACCAAGACGGGTTTCATTTGGGGACCAAAATGGCCGCCTCCGTCACGTATCGGGAATTTGAGGGGCGGCGAGTGGATTCGATCAGGTACTTTTGGAGTCGAGCCGCTGCCGAAATACGAGGATGGCGTCCTTTATACCGCTCCAGTCGGCACCTTCAATCCCAACCTGAATGGGTTCTTCGACCTAGTTGGCAACGTGTGGGAGTTCTGCGAAAAGCCAGGTAAGAATGGTCACACGAACGTAGTGGCCTTGGGGGGCGCCTGGGACACGGATAACCCCGATGAGTTACGTGCGTCGTACGAGATGCAGATTTCGCCCGAAAACCTCACTAGGGATGACCTTGGTTTCCGCTGTTACCTCGATGACAGCAGGTAACAACAACCAAGATACTCTCGTCTAACGCAGTTCGAAATAGTGGATTTTCCAGGCGTCAGCACCTGTCCGTTGAGCGCCACGGTTCGAAACAAAGTAAATGAAGGTCAGGCTGTCCTGTTTGCCTTCGCCAACCAGTGCTTCTGAAGTCACGGCCGGCATCCCGTCGAACGAAAGATTCGACACTATCTGCTGGGTACTACCCTCTAGGTCAACACGCCAAAGGTCAAAGTTCCCGGTGGCGTTGCGGGCTTCCGCGGCGTTGATAGCGGAAGCAAAGGCGATCTGCTTGTCTCCCGGCAGCCAGACCGGCGAGTCATCAACCGATTTTCCCGCGGTGAGCATACGGCCGTTTTCACCGTTGGAATCCATCACGCAAATCTTGTTATCAGTCGACACATAGGCGATCTTGCTCCCGTCGTTGGACCATGCCGGACTGCGACCTTGCCGGGTCTCAGCAAAGAACAACCGATCCTCTTCCTGGACCACTACTACGGGATAGGTGCCCACAGCGGCTCGCGATGGATACCGGGTGAATGCCACTCGAGTAGCCCCATCACTGGATGTGAAAGCCGCAGGCTCAACGTCAACGCCTCTGGATGGATCGATGCGGCTTCGAACCTGCCCGCTAACCGATTGTTTCCAGATACCCCGCTGGCCATCACTGTCGGAAGAGTAATATACAGTTTTGCCGTCCTTGGTAATGCAGGGATCGAAATCATAGATTCCAGGTTGGCCTGTGGTGACCTGCGCAGACGAACCTGAGGCGTAGAGCAAACAGATCCGCGTACCGACGACTTCGGAGGATTCACCCGGGCGCTGAATGGTGACTGGAAGCGTGAGCACAACCTGCCCCGGCTTGCCTTGGGCGTTCGGAAGCAAAGCGGCGCTGATCCGCCCCACGATAATCGCTTCTCCACGGGGGTTGCCGCCAAATTCGAGCAATTTGGTGACGAGCGCGTCAGTGCCGTCTTTAGCGGATATGGAATTGGTCATTTCCAGCTTCGCTTCTCCTTTTGCGATTGCGAAGCGGTACATCGGCACCTGGAAGAAACGCACGGGTTGGAATTCAGGCAGGAAAAGCTTTTGCCCCAAGGACTTGACCAGATCGAAAGTCAAGTTCGTCTGGAATGCGGGCTGGCCCAATAACAGGCCCGCGGGACGATACTCAAATTCCTCCTTCTCGACTCTTAAAACGTGGGTGGACCAAGTCGCATCTCCGCTAGGCCGAGTAAACATGAGGGAGACATCGATAGGCGTGTTCCCCACGGGCACGCCGTCGAGAAGAACCTTGGCTCCGCTTTCGTTCGCTGTGACGGTCAGCTTGGCTGGCCGCTCGATTTCTTCCAGTGAAATCCTCACTTGCCTACGACCGCCTTGGGCGGGAAGCGCTTCGACACCATCGTGAGTAAATGTGGTTTCGAGAGTCTTGTAGTGAAGGCGTTCAGCCTTGATTATCACAGGGTGCCAGGGGCTCTTTGAGCTTTCCCGCAGAAAGATCATTGAAGCAGAATGTAACGCCTGGGTTCCATTGATGGAAAAAGTCACATCGCCTTCACTCAAAAGCTCCACGGGTACTTCCTGGCGCAACTGCTGCAACGTGAATTTCAGGCGAAGTGGATTCTTCTCGCTGGCGTCCTTGGTATGCAGGTCCTCGAACCTAACCAAGTTCGTCACCGACTCATAGTCCGGCGCCCTGACGGTTACCAGCGCGCTATCCTTTTCGGAAAACTTGATGACCTCGGTTTCCAAATCTCTCAGCGCGTAGACTTTGGCCCGCTTGGCATCCCCGTCTCCGGGCACAAACCGGATTTCAGCCGTGGCCTCAGCCGGCACAGTTTCGACGCGGATCGCCCTCTTCACGGACACCGCTCCAGTCGGCATTACCGCGAGAAAGCAAAAAAGCACGGTCGTCACAAGCGCCGGGTGAACAGCGCCTGCAGCGCGATGATTGAGATAGTTCGCAATTTTCATATCCATTCAAAACCCGATTCTCGCGCCCGGATCCTAAACTGAGGTGCACTAATCAAACCGGCGCATCTGATAAGTCTGCGTCTATGGACCGACGGTTATCCCGAAAGGGCATTTTGCCAGCCAAGATTCTGAACCGTTCTGCCATTTTTCCGCCCTTACTTCAAGAGCTAATGTCGCGCCTGTCAAAGATTTTTGAATGTCCCCTTTCCACCAAGTGGCGGCGCGGCAGGCACGGAAGTCGTATCGGCGCAGCGGCCGCCCGGAGTTCCGCACCGCCGAGCGCCTCGGCCTAGGGTCGCCCCCGTCTGGTTGTTTCAACCCAAAACCGATGATTCCAGCCACATTTCCTTCAACAGCGGCGCCCTCACCGACCGGTGCCGCAATAGACCGCACATCGGATCCACTCGTCCTTTGGGGGTGCGTTCTGTTTGTCAGAATCAGCCCCCCAAGAATTGCTCCCTCGCCCGCCAGAAACTGACTCCCCAGCCCCCTGACCGCCGCTGACAATGCCGATGACCATTTTCTGGACGACCGAACGACGACTAAGGAAGGGGTCACGAACGCGTGTCAGTCCGGGTCGCAAGTTTCATGGGGGAGGCGGCTAGAAGCCGTCTGGCGTCGGGACTCCACGGCAACGTTGCGTTGCCGAATTCCGTTCTTTTTCCGTTCTTTTTGCAGTTGCCACGCGGCGGATTAGCGCGGACAATTAGAAAATTGGGCAGTGGGATTGGCCTTGCGCCCGATCGCCTTAGCGGTAGGTTGCATGTGTTCACTGATGAGAGAGCCCGAAAGAGTCGGTGAGATAGAAAATGTGTCAGAGTGGATCGGCTCAGCCGGGCTGGACCATCCATAGGACTCGGACCAAACAGCGCCTGTCTGAATGTCACCATCTCAAAGCAACCCGGAACCCCTCGGCAGTTATGAACTGCTGGAAGTTCTCGACAATCGCCCCGAGGGGCGCGTCTATAAGGCCAGATGCCTTTCAGACTCGATTCCCGGGGTCTCCTGCGGCGAGTTGGTGGCACTGAAGCGGTTCAAAGCGGTTCGTCATGGAGGCAACTCAGGAGAATTCCGCCGGCGCGGTGAGGCTTTACGCGCGTTGCAGCACCCAGGAGTTGTGCCCTGCAAGGATTTCTTCATCTGTCAGAGCCGGAATCCTGGTGAGCAAGAATATTGCCTGGTAACGGAGTTCCTCGAAGGAGAAACCCTCCGTTCACTTTTGGCGCGGAAGCCTGCAGGATTGCGATGGCCAGAAGCTCGGGACATTTTCTTGCAAGTGCTGGCCGCCCTCCAATATGTGCATGATAAAGGCGCCGTTCACAGCAACCTCAGCTTGTCTGCCTTTCAAGTGAGCCCCGATCAAGCGGTGACACTTATGGATTTCGGCCTTGCCAGTCGCCACGATAGGGATCCCAATGCGCGCGAGGCCGGACGGACTCCATCGGGATCTCTGGATTACATGGCCCCCGAGTTTGCCAGGTTGCCAGCCGGCTTCGTTGGAGACGAACAGTCTGATGTGTTTAGCCTCGGGGTCTGCATCTACCACGCTCTCACGGGCAGTTTGCCCTATCCCGCTCTCTCGGAGGATGCCGCTGCGAATTATCTGGAACGTTGGCTCGGTCCGGGTGTGCCGGAACCGGATCTTCGGCGGCCTGCCTTTCGCGTCTTAAGGCGCGCCCGCGCCTTTTTCTCAAAATGTCTGGAGCCCAACCGGGAGAAGCGATTCCGGTCCATCGCCGACCTGTTGGAGGAATTCTGCCGAATCACGTATAGGAGACTGAGACATGGAGAAGAGGTATATGAGTTTTACGAGTGGCTCGGTCAAGGCGGGTTTGGCGAGGTTTTTCACGCTCGGAGGTTGAGGGATGGTCGGGATGTGGCGGTGAAACGCCTGTTCAGCGCCGCCCACTCAGCTCGATTCCTCAGGGAAGCGCGGATCCTTCGCGATTCTTCTCACCCCAACCTCGCGGAGTATGTGGATTTCATCGAGGTACGCTTGCGAGAGGACGAGCGGGAGTACTATCTTGTGCTGGAATTCCTAGAGGGGATGCCATCCGCGAGCCTGCGTCACTGCATCAAGACTTCCGAATCAGGCATGGACCCTACCTTTGTCCTGCGACTCTTTTCAGGCTACCTGGACTGCCTGGAGCACCTCCACCAGAAGGGCATAATCCACCGGGACATCAAGCCGGGCAACCTTTACGTGCCGAAGTCCGGCCCGGAGAATGGTAAAGTATTCGACTTGGGGATCGCTTATGATGAGGAGGGCACCCGCACCCAAGGGCAAGTGCTGGGAACATTGGATTATATGCCACCCGAGTTTGCCTCTCAAGGCAGCGGACGTGGCTCGCCGCAATCCGATATTTACTCCCTAGGGACAAGCCTTTACCAAGCCCTTACCAAGAAGCTCCCATTTCCTCGCTTGCCCGACAAGGACTCGGAAGCGTGGGCTGTCTTTTTCCAACGGGCTCAAAGGCCAATTGAATGTACTTTCGACCACCCCGTTTTCAAAGAGCACCCTGAACTTGTTCCTGTTCTGCGCCGGACTTTGGCACCAACCCCAGCACAGCGGCATGCAAGCGCAAAAGTCATGCGCGACGAGATCCAGGCCATTCTCGAAAAGTGGTACCGGTTAAGGAACAAAGATACCTACGACAAGGCACTGGCCTCGGCGCAAACCGAGTTGAACAATGGGGATTTTGACCAGGCTGAGCAGCAGGCGCGTCGGGCACTTGATCTTTGGCCTGCGGATGCAACTGCGGCGGAGTTGCTCAGCCGCGTCCTTGAGGCACGCCAAAATCGCCGCTCTTATGACGCCCTCATGGCTGCGGCCTGGGAAGCGCTTGAGCGAGACGATTACGAGGCAGCGGAAAGCCAGGCCAGTCGCTCGCTTTCGCTTAAGCCTAGGGATTCGGCCGCAGTCCAGTTGCTCGCCCTGGCTCGAGAGGCAAAAGCAAAAGGGAAGTCGCTTGGCCTGGCTTTGGCGGCAGCCCGTGCAGCCCTGGATCACGAGAAGTTCAATGAAGCCGAAAGCCAGGTGAATCATGCTCTGAAATTGGATCCGGGTAATCCGGTCGCAGCCAAACTTTTGACGCAGGTTGAAGAGGCCAGACTTCAAGAGAAGATGTTCGAGGCGGCACTGGCGGCCGCGAGGTCAGCATTTGAGAAAGCATCTTGGGATGCGGCGGAACAACAGGTCCGTCGGGCTTTACAGTTCAAGCCGGACGATTGCGTGGCCAGGCAACTACTGAGCCATGCTCAGGAGCGCTATCAGATTCACGAGGCCTATGAAGCAACACTGGATGAGGCTAAACGGGGCTTTGACGGAGAGGATTACGCCACGGCGGAGAAAAAGGCCAGTCGAGCTCTGGAGTTGAAGCCGGGAGATCTAGTGGCAACTCAGTTGCTGCACCGGGCGCGGGAACTGGGTCTGAAAAGGCAAGCGTTTGACACAGCAATGTCTGTGGGACGACTGGCCTTGGAGAAGGCTGATTTTGATGAGGCTGAGAGGCAGGCAGAGCAGGCTTTGGCTGTCAGGCCGGCGAACCCGGCAGCAGCCCACATGCTCTCCCAGGCCAAGGAAGGGCGCCAGAATCATCAGATCTACGAAAGCGCCGTTGCCCTAGTACGCGCGGCACTGGAAAGGGAGGATCCGGATGAAGCTGAGAATCAGGCGCAGCGCGCCCTGGAATGCTCGCCAGGAGATCTAGTAGTCGCGCGGCTGCTTAGCCAGACCAGAGAACTCCGCCGTCTAAAAAGGCTGTTCGATGCGGCTTTGGGATCAGCCAAATCGGCGCTGGCCGAGGGCGATTTCGCCCGAGCCGAGGAATATGTCAATCGAGGGGTGGACTTAAGACCGAACAGCCGTGCCGCGGAGCAGCTTCGAGGGGAAATACAGGATGCTAAGCGCAAGAAGAAGCTGTTTGACGCGTCCTTGAGTGCGGCGCGAGCGGCGCTGGTCCAGGAGAACTTCGATGAAGCGGAAATCCAGGCTGCCCGAGCTTTGGAGTTGCGGGCCGGCGATTCGTCGGCAGCGCAGTTGCTGGCTCAGGCACAGGAGGCGCGAGTCAAGAGGAAGCTTTTTGACGGGGCGATAGCTGCGGCCCGTCTTGCCCTGGAGCAGGAGAATTTTGGCGAAGCGGAAACCCAGGCCGCCAAGGCTCTTGATCTGCGACCGGGGGATTCCTCCGCGGCGCTCCTGGCTTCACAGGTCCGGGGTCGAAAGCGCTACCACAGGCTCTACCAAGCTTCAATGGCCGCCGGAGAGGTAGCGTTCGCCGAGGAGGACTACGAGGAGGCAGAGCGGCAAGCCGAACGCGCGTTGGGATTTCGACCTGAGAGCGAGGCTCCGATGATGTTGCTGTCCCAGGTGCGGGCGAGGCGGCCAAGACAGCCGTCGGGGTTCAAACCCAAATCATCCCCGTTCCCTCCCGACGCAACCAGCAAGCGTTTCGGTCAGTTCGACCAGGAAGACTCGACAGCAGCTACCAGACCGGCAAACCTCGATTCGCTATCGGAGAAATTGAAACTCGAAGGGCAATCAAGACCGAAGCCATCGTGAATGGCGAATGCCCTTGCGAAAGCCCGGATTCCGCCAACGGGTTTCGACCGACAGCACTTGACCATAAGCGAACGCCCATGCTATAACTGAACCAATCCCGACCGGCGATTGCTGGCAGGATCTTTGCCGATGTATCGAGTGACGTCATTTTGCGAAATCCTCCTGCCGATTATTGGCCGAGGATGTAAGAACGAATTAGGTAGGGGCATCTCAACACTCCAGAATGTCCGTCTGGAGGTTGTCCCTCAACACTGTCACCAGAGGTGATCGCCCGTATGGAGGGGGATGACATTATCCTGGAATTCGGTATGGCCGTTGGGCCAGGGGACCGCTTCGTTTTATTCGACAAGATCGGAGTAGGAGGGATGGGTGAAGTTTGGCGGGCGGGCGATAAAGAGCTATGCGAGGACGGCAGCCCTCAAGTCGTCGCCTTGAAGTTCCTGTCGCCTTCCGTCCGAAAAGACTCTCAATCCCTGGCTTTGCTGAGGACCGAGGTTCTACAGAGCCAAAGGCTGAGCCATCCCAATATTGTCAGGATCTTCGATCTGCATTTGCACAAAGGGATGCCGTTCATCAAAATGGAGTACGTCGAGGGCTGCAGCCTTCAACGCTGGCTTGATATGGAGCCGTCCGGCGTCATGTCCTGGAATATGGCGGCTGAACTCACTCTGCAACTGGTCGGTGCATTGGAATATGCTCACTCGACCGAGAAGATCGTCCATCGTGATCTGAAACCGGCAAACCTACTGCTCAGGGCAGATAAGGTGCTGAAGTTGTCGGATTTCGGGATTTCAGTTGGGATCCACGCCCCCACATCGGACAACCCTGGCAGCGGTTTGGGAGGAACGCCGTCTTATGCCAGTCCTCAGCAACTTGCGGGCGAAAGACCTTGCCCGGAGGACGACATTTATGCGTTAGGCTCGACCCTCTATGAGTTGTTGACCGGAAGTGTCCCGTTCACCGCAGATTCTTGGGAGGAACTGAAGCAAAAGGTCACGAACGAACCGCCACAGAACATCGTAGATCGGCTCAGTGCGCTGGGGCGCCAGAACTCAATCCCTCCCAAAATGTTGATGCTAGTGGAACGATGTCTGGACAAGAACGCGCTTGCCCGCCCAAAAACGCATGAACTCGCACGCCGCTTATCGACTCTGCCCGCGCCCATCAACATCACAAGAACTCCTTCTAATCCCGATTCTGAACGCCAATGGGTCGCTCCCACCATTCCACCATCTCGGGGACGATCGTGGTTACGCCTTTGGTTCATAATGGTGCTGGTGGCTGTCGGTTGGTGGCAGAAGGAGTGGATACAAATGAAACTGGGCTTGCCAGCCCATGAACAGATTCCGACCGGATCGGTCAACGATCTTAAGCCTCCCTCAGCAGTAGGCGCGGGCGAGACGCCCGACAAACTGCAAGCCGACGAGACTCGTGGGTACGATGGGGGATCCGATCCTGGACGAAAAAAGCCTTCCGAGACTCGAGGCTGCGTCGTCATCGGAGTGAAGCCCGGCCCCCCTGCCAAAGGCCCCTTTCGTTTCCATGTTCTCGATGCCAACCATCGCCGGGTACCTGATTTTGAAGACGATCATCGTGTCGCCGACTTGCAGATCAACCGGGTTGTACTGACCAACGGAGATTACTTCGTCGTCGCCGCTGATAGCGAGACTCCTCCCTGGGAAGTGGAAAAAGAGGTCTCAGTCAGGCAAGGAGGGACGAATTATATCTGGTTAGTTTTCGGCTTTGGCGATGTCACCGTGGTCACTTCGCCATCGGGTGCTAAAGTCACTTGGCCTGCAGGCATGGCGTCAGATCCAACCGCCACCTCGGATGTCGCTCCTTTTACGCGAGATTTCAAATCCGGAAGAATACCTTTTCTCGTTTCCAAGAGATGCTACTTCCCCTGCCAAGTCAATTATCTGTTCAATCCACTTCGCTCCGATCGCACTAACCAGGAGCTGCGAGTTACTCTGCGCCAAACGAGAGCCCCGATCGGCCATGAGATGTTATGGACCAACTCACTGAATATGATTTTCCGATGGGTCAACGCCAACTGCCTGGCTTGTACCACCGAAACAAGGGTGGGTGAATTCCGCAAGTTCGTCGCACAGACTCGATATGACGCGAAACCCAACATGTATGCCTTCACCGCCGCCGGCCGTGTAAAGGGGCAGGGTGATTATTCCTGGGAAAATCCAGGACCTGGGTTTGAGCAAACGGATGATCATCCTGTGGTCGGTGTGAGCTGGGATGACGCACTCGCATTTTGCCTGTGGCTTACCAGAACCGAGCGTGCCCGCCCAGACAAGTACCTTGAGGATGACATGTCGTATCGTTTGCCGACGACGAACGAGTGGTTTCAGTTGGCGGGAAATGCCATGTACCCTTGGGGAGATGACGCCGGCACGATCATCGGCAATTATGCTGGCACGGAAGTCGCCGATTCGAGTTGGCCCGCCTGCTGGCCGTTCCTCGCCAATCATACGGACCGGTTTCCACGGACCGCGCCAGCAATCTCACCCGAGTTCAAGGCTAACGATCATGGCTTCTTCCATGTTGGGGGCAACGCGGCTGAGTGGTGCGGAAGATCTCGAGGAGAGGCGGTTCTATGCGGGGGGTCGTGGTATGACGGCGAATGGGAAGATGAGCACAACAATCTGGAGGCGCTTCAAACCCGGGTTACTCGACGGGAAGGTTCTGATGTGCGTGACGCCCGCAATGGCTTCCGTGTGGTGATCTTTACCCCTGAATAAACCAAACATGAAATCTGTGCAGGCCATCATTCTTTGTCTCTGCCTTGTCCTCCCGCGCATCGGTTGCACCGAGATATTACTCGACACGGCCTTTCGCGATAACATGGTTCTCCAGCGTGGCCCGCAAACGGTACTTTCAGGTAAGGCTACCGCCAACCATTGGGTCTCGGCTTTTTATGTCCCTCCGGGAAAATCGAGGCCGGAAAGCAGGCCAGTAGCGTTCACCAACTGTTACGACACAGGCGATTGGAGCCTTTTCTTGGACTTGCATGACGCGAGGTTTTCGACTCCGTTCGGCCTCATTCTGAGAGAGAGCGAAGAAAAGAAAGGAAGGAAAAGGAGTTCGCCTGACGTCGCTTTGACTAACCTGGTCGCTGCCGACGTGTGGCTGCTTGCGGATCAAATCAATAAAGGCAGGCCGGCCGATAAGAATGATTGCTACTCCGATCCGGCAGAATGGGGTCGCCTCCGCTTCCTGGACCTCACCGGGAACAAGCCACTTCAGACTGCCTTTTCCCAAGACGTCAACGAGTGGGAAGGCTACCCGACGAATAACCCCGGACGTTTTTCGGCGTTGGTCATGCGGCTGGCCCCAGTCTTGGCGGAAAACACTCACTACGTTGGGGTGGTGCTGCTTACGCCGGCCGATCTGCGGGCAGTTCTAGGCCCGGCACCCAGGCTGATGGACAAATTGACCAAGACCCTCCGCCAGCGGTGGAAGGGGATCAACGCGCTCCTGATCTCGGAACAAGCCGATCGCTGGCGCCAACGCCTGGAGGCGAAGCGCGAGGGAAGAGTCGTCAGTATCCCGCCCATTATGCTCTATGACCTTCCTTCGGCTTTTTACCCTGTTCATCCGAGCAATTCGCCTCCCTCAGCTCGATTTGTATACGTGGCGGCAATTTTGCCTCAATCCGACTGAAACAGAAACGCCGGTAAGCCGGGTTTGTTCCCGATTCGCCTCCGGTTGCTAGGTGAAGGGATTCAAAGCTCGCGTAGCGCAATCACAGACTAAGCCCATCGACAATCTCGTCGGGGTAGGGGGTAAGTTCCGAATCACCTTGCGATTTCGCCGTCGGTAAATTACTCTAATCGGCCTATGCCGTTGCGCATTACTAAGGTTTACCGGGGAACGGAGACGGTGTTGAATTTCGATGCCGACCAACTCCTCATCGGCCGGTTAAGCAGCGCCGACGGGCCGGGGCTAGACTTGTCCCAGGACCCTTGCGTGTCGCGCCGGCACGCGCTCCTTCAGGTCAAGTCGGGCGTTTGCTGGTTAACCGATCAAGACAGCACATATGGAACGAAAGTCAATGGGCTCGAAATCCGCTCTCAAGGTGAACGGCGTCTCTGTGCCGAGGACAGTGTCCTGATGGGAGAAACGACCTTGCGCTTCGCCCACGTTCCCGCACCGAAGCAGGCTGTGCCAACGCCAAGAGTCGAGCCGATCGCGCGCGCCATTCCTCCGGTCTTGGGCTCCGATCCGACGATTGGGTCGTCGCCCTCAATGCCATCACTGCAAGACCCTGGGCCAACGTTCCCGAAAATCCCCACGGCAGATCCGGCGCTCGCCCCAACCTCCAATCTCACGCCGAACTTGCGAATCCTCAAGACTATCGATACAAGAACAACTCTCTCTTGGAACAACCGCGAAGGCTCCACTATAGAGGGCTTCCTAGCGATGCTGCAGGATCTTCCCATACAATTCAGTCACCAGAACAGTGTCGCGGAGTTGTTGCAGAGTATGATAGATCGAGTGATGGCCGTTATCCCCTCCGCCAAGCGCGGCGTCCTGCTTTTGTGCGACCCTGAGCGCGATGTGCTTTTGTTGAAGGCGTATGCCACCGGCGGAGAACCCGCCGTGAGCGAGACGCTCGCCCGCCGTGCGCTTGATGAAAAGCGCGGCTTCATCTGGCGCGCAGGTCAGAGCGGTGATCCGAGCCGCAGCATGCGTGAGTTCCATATGGCAACCGGCATATGCGCCCCGATCCAGTGGAAGGAGCAAGCCTTCGGCGTTGTTTCCGTGGACAGCCCCATTGTCACCGATACATTTGGTGAAAACGATCTTCAGTTCCTCATTGCGGTTGGCCAGTTCGCCGGTATGGCATTGGCCGAGCAACAGTATCTCGCCGAGTTGGGCCGCAACGCCAAACTGTTAGACCGTCTCCTATCCAACTTTTCGCCCAGAGTTCGCGCAGTTCTGCTTGAACAGGCCCACCTCGGCAAATTCCGGGCGGGCTGCGTCAAGTCCGAAGTCACCGTGCTGTTCTGTGACATCTATGGTTTCGCGCAACATACAGCTCACAGTGAGGCCCAGGAGGTTGCCGACACCATCAACGAGTACATCCAACCCCTAGTCGAGGTGGTCTTTCGCCATGACGGGACACTGGACAAATTTGTCGGCGATGCATTCATTGCCATTTTCGGCAGTCCGGAACCCGATTCTCAGCAATTTGAGAAGGCTATCCGCGCCGCTGTCGCCATGCAAGAAGCTGCGCGGACAATCAGCCAACTTCGTGATTCTCGCAGTAAAAAAAGCTGGAAACTGAGGATCGGCATCCAGTGCGGCGAGGTCTTTCATGGGTTTGTGGGTGGCACGCGTGGCCTTGAGTTTACAGTGATCGGCGAGGCGGTCAGCAGTGCCTGTCGCTTCGCGTCCGGTGCTGGTGAAGGGGAGATCCTGATTAGCCAGGAGATTTTCCAACACGTTTTTAACCTCATAAGAGCCGATAAAATAGCTATAGAGACGAAAGACGCCCCACTCACCGCCTTTCGGATTGTTGGTCTGAGGGACTGATTCCGATTGAAGCGCAGTAGGGGTTGGATGTCAGTTGGGCTTGAGCCGGCAAGCGACCGTAACCAAACCGACGTATCTTGACATCGGCGGTGCTAGGAAAATCACATATTCCCTCGCTCAATCAAGACTCGTCAGTGCCAACCACTGGCTACACACGCGTGCGTCAATCTACTTAAGCTTCTCTTGGGTTGGCGCATTGCCGTGGGAATCATCGTCATCCTCTCCAGCATTAAAAACCAATGATAGCACTCCGCCAACGCTCATCCCGATACTCATAATTGGCGCGCTCCCAAGCCACTGCGTAAGTGTCCCACGGAAAAGAAGTATGTTGCAAAAACTCACCATCCATGCCCCGATTGCAACCCATCCAAGATGCGACCATCGATTTCCAGGAGCAAGGCAACCACAAATCGTAAAACCCACCGTGCTGGCGAAGAGAGTAGTTGCGCTTAGTGCAAGTAATGCCTGAAGGTGTGTTGCGGTCGCACCCTCACAGACTTGGGCAACGACCTTTTGTGGCGCCAGGATCAGAATGGAAACTACCAGAATATCCCGCAATACAAAACCCAGGTGCGCTTGGGACACGGATCCGCCCTTGGAATCTTCACGCCTTGTTACTGGAAGTTCTGCTTCCCTGAAAGCACGGTTCGCGTCCTCATCGGGACCTTCATGGGAGCCCACCGCACGCTTTTTGCATTCACCCATAAACTCAGAACATTTTGATTCGGCTATAAACAAAAGAACCGACCACAAGCCGCGCAGAAACCACTGTGAGAGGAGACGCTCGTCTTGCGAAACACAGAACTGAAACAGACTCACAAGGTCTCATAAGACAGTGTCCATCACTTTCTAGCACCGTATAATCAATACGCAACGCTTTCACGAAGAGACAATTAACCGTACACATTCAGGACTACACTTCAAGAACTTTTTGCCTTTTTTTGAGCGGCGGGCAAACATGGGCAGAAAAGTGATGTGTGGAAGGGGGCGGCCCTTGAGACCAGTGACTACACCGCGGAGATAGCCATTATCGAGCATTCTCGGCACCGAAATCTTGTTGAGTTTAATTCCTTCAAAGGTCTAGCAAAACGATCTTGTTGGTCGGACGCAGTTTCATTTGGGAACAGCCGCCGGTGTTGTAGGAGGCAGTATGGAAATCCGGCAGTCAACCGTAATACTTGCCTCATTGGGAGCGCTCACCGACATTGAGACATCCGCTACTCCCTCCGCAATGGCCTTGAAGGTGACGATTCTGCGCGCGCCCGTACCCGATATTTCAAATGAAACAAGATTCTCAGGGGATACGACAAGTCTCAAGCGCAACTTGTCGGCTTCGAAATCGATATTGTCTAAAGTGACCTCAACAGATTTCCGTTCTCCAGAATGGAGCACCAAGTCCTGCAATCCTGAGATCGTGGGGGGGGCTATTCTGGCTTGAATTTGCACTCTTATCCGGGTGTTCACCGAGGCGAAGCCCTTTGCTGAGCCGACCAGATCCACAACGACGTTTCCCGCGTATCCGCGGACCGGTTTGAGGACGAGAAAAGCGTTCGTTTTTGCGTGAGGATCGTGTCCAAGTTCCAAATCGATATTCCCATTGGGTAAACAAGTCTGATCGGACGACGTTTTGACCAAGGTCGTGGAATCAGAGATCCAACACGGAATTCGAACCGACCTTTGTCCGGGGACGATGATTGAATCAGCGGGTCCAAACACTCTGAACGCCGGCAGCGGGAGGATATTCACTTCAAACCTCGCCTCCGTGCTCCCGCCTCCTCCGGAAGCATGCACAATGAGGGTGGCGGAACCACTGCGCTGGGTCTTGCGAGCTAATGTGATCATTCCGTTAAAGCCTGTATGGGTGGCCTCGAAAGCCATCGCCTCGGGGGGCTCCACCTTGCAGGAGAAAGCCGCGTCGGCCGCGGCGGTCTCGCCGTCCTCGATGATGAAGGAGCGTTTGATTTCTTCCACATCGGCAGGTAACGAAATCAAAGGATCCCCGACAAGAGTAATCGTGGGCGGTGCGAGCACTTTAAAAAAGAGGTTGGTGCGAAGTCGTTTGCCGCCTTTGACATCTGCTGTAATCTCAACCTCGGCCCGGCCTCCTTGGCGCGTTACGGCCGAATGAGCCGAGAGCAGAAATCGAGATCCCTTGGGCTCTATCCGCAGACCGTCCTGAGCGATCAGGGAGGGAGTTAAGGGCTTGGCTGAGAGCTTCGCCGCCACATCCGACGAGCCACCCATTACAGCTAAAACCCAGCTCATTTCGGTTCCAGATCTGACCGCTGCCTGCGCTGGTTGCAACGAAACAACGGAGAGTTGCGGTGGCAGCATCCGCGTCTTCCAGAGATACAGGCCCGTCATCAGGACCGCTACCGCAACCACAACACCGGCCGTTATCACAACAAAAGAGGCGCGCGGTTTGCGCATGTCAATCGGCTCGGACTTCGAAATGGGAATTGGCTCGTTAACAGGTGAAAGGGCGGCATTGGGTGACTCTTTACCCGGCTGAGGGGTGCTGGGCCTTCCTTTCTGGCCTGGACTGTTGGGCACACTACCGGGGCCGTGCGAATCCTCCAGATCAGGTTTGGGCGGGAGGGATCGGACTTCCCTCTCGATCTCCTCGATCTTCTCGGAGTCCATGGATCGGGTCGGGGGAGTAGCGTCTCGCGGCCAAGTCTGAGTCTCGCCAATGCCTCCGGTGTTCTTAGAGTTGGTTTCTTGCTCGTACGTCGCCTTTTGCCCTTCGAGGTAGTGATAGGTTAGCCAGGAACCGGCTTGGGACCTTGCCTCTTGCTCACGTCCCCCCTTTTGGGCCTCGGACAACAACTTGGCTGCGGCCAGGTCCTCTCGCCACAGATCCAGTGCCCGTTCCGCCTGCCGCCGCGCGTCCTTAAAATCTTTCCGATTTAATGCATCCTGGCTCGCCACCATAGCCGTCTCGTAGGCCCGCTTTCTGGCCAGGCCCTCCTCGGCCTGTGAGCGCAACTTTAGCATAGGCGGGTCGTCTGGTCTTAAGTCGAGAGCCCGAGCTGCCTGCTGCTCCGCCTCCTGAAAATTCTCCGCTTTTAAGGCTGCCTGTGCGGCTGAAGCAACAACTACATAAGCATTCTGCCTTGCCTCTTGGATCTGAGCCAACAAATGCTCCGATGGCCGGTCTCCGGGCTTGAGTTTCCTCGCCAGATCAGCTTGACGCTCCGCCTCAATATAGTCTCGCTGCCCCAACGCCTTCTGAGCTGCCGCCACTGCTGTCTCGAACTGTATCCGTGCGCGCTCCCATTTGCCCAGAATCCCCTGAATCTCCGCGTTCATCAGTCCGGCACTCGGATACCTTTGTGACGGGTCCTGAGCCAAAGCGATTCGGAGCAATGAGATCAGGTCCGCGTGTTCATCGAAAACGGGATGTTTGAACAGACACTGGACAGGAGTTTCCGCCCGCTTGAACAACTCGGCCCATGCCTCGGAATCCTTTCCCGGCAAACGAGGGAACGGGAGACTTTTCGTGAGCGCGTAGTAAAGCGTCACTCCGAGCGAATAGATGTCTGATTGTGGAGACCCTCGCCCTTTCTCCTGGGTGACAAACTCCGGGGGCATGTAGTCGAGCGTGCCGGGGACTTGGCCATGCGTGCGAGTCCCTTCGGTATCGTGGGCAATGCCCAAGTCAAAAACCTTGCCCTTTTCAGGTTCGCCGGGCGGGGCATAGAGATTGCCTGGTTTGATGTCCCGATGAATGATGCCCTGCCGATGCAAGTGGTCCAGACAATCCAGATACCCCACGAAAAGACGCAGCATCTCGACGGGATCGAGTCCGGATGGTGATGCTTTGATCCTATCGCGCAAGCTGGCTTCAGGCATTCCCGCGAGGTACTCGATCACCAGAAAGAGCACGGGTGCGCCAGCCAATCCGCATTCTTGCTCGATGAAATCATGATATTTGACCAAGTGAGGGTGAGCCTTGTCCCTCAATGTTCTGACCTCCAGCTCGAACCTCTTGACAAACCGCGCCTGTAGCAAGCGTTTCACGGCCACGTCACCCAAATCGCGTCCGTTGCGCAAGTGCCGCGCCCGGAACACCTCTCCGAAACCTCCCTTGCCCAGGTGTTCGACAAACTCGTAAACGTCGTTGCCGTGTGAAACCCGAGTGGGCTGGATCAGGCTGAATCGAGCCGCAACATCGTCAAAGCACTTGAACCTGACCTTGCGGTCGACGGCAAGGCATTTGGAAACACACCCCCTCGCGCTACAGTCCCCCTCGTCGCGGTCAGAACCGGAATCACTCGCGCCGGTGAGGACTCGAAACGTCTTATGACGATCGAAATCCGCTTTCGGCAGACGGTCGCCACGCCAGCGAAGGTGGTAGTGTATCTCGTCCCCACCCAAGGACTCGAAGGGGAGTTTGCCAGTCAGGATCTGGAACAAACAGACGCCGAAACTAAAGACATCGGAGATTTCATCGCCACGGAACTCCTTGTGGGGCGGGAGCGCGAAGTCCGGCGCCATCCAGTCAAATGAACCCTTCGCGCCGGCGGTACTCGCCGTCAAGTCGCCATCTCTGTAGCGCCGGGCAATGCCGAAGTCGATTAACTTCGCCACGCCCGTGTTGGTTAAGAAGATGTTCGAGGGCTTCAGGTCCCGGTGGACCACACCCTTCTTGCTGGCGTAGCGAAGGGCTTGGAGGATTTGGGTGACCATCGCGCGCGCTTCTTCCCACGGAAAACCGTGGAGGTATTGCGGCTTTGCGAGGCGCTCTTTGAGCGTCTCTCCCTCGAGCAACTCCGTCACCAAGCAGAACACCACGCCATACGGATCTCGACCGTCAAAGGAGTCACGGTAGCGCATGATGTTTGGATGATCCAGCGAACTGAGGATCTCCGCCTCACGTTTGAACATCCCCGGATCGCGATCTCGCAGAACGTGTAATGCCACCTCTTCACCACTGGAAACCTTGGCATCAGTGCTGATTGCCATGGCCCGGAAGACATAACGCTCCGCCCCCTCACCGATCCGTTCGATGGTTCGGTAGTTTCCGAAGGTGCTGGCGGGAGAGGTTTCTGGCACGTGAGCAGTGGTTTATCTCAGTTTCCCTCGGGGAGTGAGTCCTCAATTCATCTTACGAGCACCAAACGGATAGCCATTCCTTCTTTGTCCACCCAGTTCTGCGTCGAGGGCGCATTCGAACCAAACCCCAAGCGCGCGGCGCCACTCTTCCCGTTTTCTGTTTGACACCACTCCGCAAACTGCGAGCGGGCATTGGGCTGGAGGCACAACAAACCGGCATTCGCCGCCGCCTTCTTCCATTGGCTGTCCAAAGGAATGGCAAAGTGACCCGTCTCAAAGCCGACAGGGAACGATCCGCGGCATCTTTTCGTCAACTGATCCGCGAACGATTTGGTTTGGTCATACGAAACACTGACAAGGCAAGGCTGACCGCCATCCGCCTTTTCGGTGCAACCCGCGGGGAGGGGGGCAATCTGTTCGTACTGCTGGCGGGTGATGCAGGCCACTCCTACCCAAATCTGTTGTTCGGGAAAGTCCACGAATACCATTCCAAAAATGTTGGTCCACGTCCGGTTGCCTAGATTCAGCTTGGCTCCGGGTGTGGTCTTGGTAGCAGCCCGCAGGCCCGGCATGGACGGGGTGTCGGCCAAGGCAACGACGTCTGGTCCGTTGCCCGGGGCAGACGTGGAGGTGGAAACCACGGATGTTTCCGCTGACATGGAATTCGTGAGTGAAAACCACTCGACAGTTTCAAACCCCTCCAGGCGGTGAAAATGCCGCCGCGTTAAACCGCCCCCAGCCAAGACGCCCAACAAGGCCAAAGCACCCATGAGCCAAAGTGCGGCTCTTCGGGACGGGAACCTTTCTTGAGCCGTCTTTGGATTCTGTTCTCGAGTCGCCGGTGTAGTCCTCCGACTAGTGCTTGGGGTGTCATCCTTTTCGGCATGATGTTTAGAGGCTTCGGACGCCACCTCGGTTTGAGTGACCGGTGCGGCTACTGTCGCTGCTACTGTTTCAGAATCCCCTTCATCCTCCGGTCCCACCTCCCTGGCCGAAACATCTATATTCCCCACTTTGACCAGAATGACGGTCACGTTGTCCCT
>Ga0364918_10104_pt1 | contig 24776 bp, 30 predicted proteins | sample SorcelJu500001C6_2_FD_206957 | JGI IMG/M metagenome (GOLD analysis project Ga0364918, IMG submission 206957) | Enriched cells from Trout Bog Lake Hypolimnion, Wisconsin, USA - BchlTB.June20.5000.01.C6 | ecosystem: Environmental > Aquatic > Freshwater > Lake > Hypolimnion/Profundal zone | place... | reverse complement strand
GGATTACGGTAAAGCACATCGACACAGAACAAAACGCCGAAGTGCGCCGCGTGATGATGGAACGATACGGTTACGCGCGATACCTCCGCGATTCCGGCGCGACCGTCGTTCACGAACTGACGGCCGACTATCCCATGATCGGCCTCAAAACCGCGCGGCTGTTGCGCAAAGAGGTTCCCGGCGATGAAACCATCGTAATGGTGGACTTGCTTAACTCGACACCGGAACCGGATGGCAGCGTAAAACGGTACACATTGCGCGTAGATCCAAACGCCTACGATGCCGAAGCGTCGCGCGATTGCCGAGCTGCGGTAGCATCGACCTGGCGCAAGGCTGACGGATCGTTGGCGTTTGCAAAGCCTGCCGATTATGCGCTGGGGTTTGAATCGTGACGACCTACACTCCGAGGGTAGAATCGATGCGCTACATGACGATTGAGACGGGCGTGATGGTCCCCGCCGACGACTCGACCGAGGACGAGGACAAATACGTGGAGGCGTCGAAGTACATCGACCTAAAAGGCCGGTTCGACCGCACGCAGACGGCGCACGTGGAATCGTTGCGCCAGCATCAGGAAGCGATGGACGCCATGCGCCAGCGCGCGGAGGCGGCGGAGCGGGAGCGGGACGCGCTGAAAGAATTTTCCGAGTTTTGTGATTACCACCATCGAAGCTGCAAGGGGTTGCTAGGCCAGCATTTAGATTGCGATTGCGGCTATTCTGAAGCGCGCGACAAACTACGAGCCGCCCTCCGTCCCGACGAACCAAAAGGAGAATGACATGCGAATTAACGTTTACAGCCAAGAATTGACTTCGGAAGTGCTGTCAATTTCCAAAGTCAGCAACACCGGCATTGAATACAAGGCAGTGCAATTTGTGCTGCATTCATCTCCGATGCTTCACCACCCTCCGCAGGACGATGACAGGAGCGCGGTTACGTTTTGGCTGCCTCAATCGGAGCGCGGGTTGAGGGAGTTTGCCAGCGCCATGCGAACTGCCGCTGAACTGGTTGAAGCTGAGTACTGGAAAAATCGCGATAATGATTCCGACAATCCCGGCAAAGGGGGTGGGACGTGAGCGGCCATCCAAACGACAAGTACATTCCGAATGAGTACGTACACCGTGCGTTAGCCGCCGAGCAGTACCTAGCCGCAGCTAAGGCTAAAATCGCCGAGCTGGAAGCGCAGCTTGCGGAGCGGGAGTGGCGGCCGATTGAGAGCGTACCCAAAAATACTGACGTACTGATGTGGGTACGCGGCGCATTGCCAGACGAACAGTGGCTGATGGAGGCGGACGATGAGCCGATTGACACAAGCTACATCACACCGCGAATCGTTATGGGCAAGCATCAATGCGCTTATTCGGGTCTTTGCACTGCCGTGCTATGGCAACCCCTCCCCCATCCGCCGAAGGAGGCGCCGAAATGACCGCCTCCCCTCGCATGAAGTTCTACCGATGGGACCGCACCGGCATGGCTGAGACGCAGTATCCGGCCACCACGCGATACGTACGCAAAGAGGATTGGGACGTGCTATGGATGCGGTTTGATCGATGCGCGAAAGAGTTGACGGATGCGCAGCTCCGCGTCCATTTGCTTGAGGCCGAGAACGCGGAGCTTAGGCGGATGGTGTTGGAGGAAGATTCCGAGAATCGTCCGCAATGACCGCTTGCGCCCTCAGCACGTCGCCAGCTATAGCGTCGACGCAATGCGTAGGCGATCCCATGATGAAGTTGATGATCGGCGCGAAAATGCGACCGCGTAGCTTGCCTTGAGCCTGAGCGGTGCCGGCGCGACCTGACATCGTTTCGCCCGGCATCCCGCCCAGGATCGCACTTGCCAGCACGTCGAGCCCGAGAGCCACGTTAAACACGTAGCCTTTGAGGCTCACGGCACAAAACCCACATCATCGACAAACCAGTGAATCCCCGACTTGCCCGTCTGATCGTGGATCGCGAACTTGAGGATGGTCTTATTGCTCAATTGGAACGCCGACAGCGGCACTTTGCACACCGTCCACACGTTGAGCGTGGTCGAGCAGTAGATGCCCGGCACGTCCACCGATATGCCGTCCGTGGTGTCATTGACGCTCTCAAAATAGACGTTCCACGATTGGCCGGCAATGGTCGGCTTGAGCGAGAATGTGAAATCGGTGTACTTCGACGTGTCGAAGGTCCGGCCGTTGGCGTACGGGAGCCATCCCCCATTGGCGCACGTCAGGGTGAAATCGATGTCGTAAGGCCCCGATATCGGCGTCCCGGTCGCGTCGTTGTAATTCGCCGATCCGCACCAGCTCCAATCGTTCGGGCTCGAGTTCGTTCCCCAGGCCATCACGCCATTGTGGTAAACCCAATACGTGCCAGGCGGCGGCGGTGGCGTCACAACGGGGGCGGTTCCCACCACCTTGATCGAGACCGAGCCGCCGGCCGCCACCGTCGCCGTTTGGGATTCTGACAAGGTGACCGTCTGGGCGGATGAAATGCTCGTGACAAGGGCCAGAATCGCTAAATATCGCATGTGACCTCCTACGCTTTGTCTTGGAGCTTTTCCACGGTACGCATGGCGCCAAGCCCCAGGAGGCCGCCAAGCAGGGTCATGAGGGTTCCCATATCGAGGGAAGGCGGCGGCGCCCACTTCCAAATATTCGCGCCCAGCCACGCCAGAAGCGGCAGGGCAAGGAATTGGTAGGCGAGGCCTATGCAGCACACCCACCCGACGGTCGGCCGCCAGCCGCTTTTGTAGAGGCTCGTAGACGCGGCCTCGGTGTTGTCCACGCCAATTTGCGCAAGCGCAAGGTCGGTGGAGGATTTTAGGTCGGCGAGCTGGCCGGTTTGGTTCAACTGCAACACCTGCAATTGCGCCGCGGCCTTGGCCGCCGGGTCGGGAATCACCTTGTCGATGATCGACAGCGCGCCCTGGACGACCGCGCCCCATGGCGTGTTGATTTCGATGCTCATTTGCTGTCCCCTGGATTGGTGGCCTTGCCGACCATGGAATGCAATTTGTTGAGGTCGCTTAGCAGGAACGCGACGCGCTCCTTGATGACCGTAATTTGCCCGCGAAACTCGCCCGCTACGGCGTCCAAGTTTTGCGCCGTCGCGGAGAGTTGGACGCGCGCGCCTTCGATTGCCTTAAGCATGGCCTCGGCGTCTTTGACCGATGCGCGTAGCTTCGCAATGGCGCGCGACTGCTTTTCGTAGCGGGTGATGGTACTCACGGCTGCATTTTCAGGTGCAGCGCCGCAAGCAGCGCGAGGATTACCGGCACGCCCGCCCCGATCAGCCACTTGAGCGTCGCCAGCGTCGATTCCAGGCGCACCAGGCGCACATCCATGTTGCGCGTGGCGTCGTCGTTGTTCTTCATCGCCTCCCACATCAGGTCGTTGAGCCGATGCCGGTCGGTGTCGCCGCTCGCGCGGGCCTGGATTTGAGCGTTGCGGGCGAGAAGTTCCTGGGTGTCGTTGGGTTTGAAAGCCATCACGCCACCCCCGTCAACAGGATGTCAGCGAGCTTGCCGTACCGCGCCGGCAGCATCCGCGCGGCGTCGGAGTCCAGAAGTTCGGCTTTGGCGGTAACCCAGTCCTTTGCGCCCACGGCGGCGAGCATCTTCGGGAAGTGCAGCAAGCCTTGAAGTCCCGAATTGAACGCAATCTCAAGGATCACCGACATGCGCGCATCGTCCAAGCCGACGGCCCACCAGTATTCTTTGAGTTCGGTTTCGCGTTCCTCGGCCTGCGCGGTCAAAAGCGCTTCCGCGGCATATTCCGATATGCCGGCGTCCACGTTGAACCCGTAACCTATGGTCTGTTTGCCCACGGTGTCACGGTAGACGTGCGAGCGGAACCCTTCGGCGACCCGCAAGCGCGCCACCGCGATATCGACCACGCTCACAAATGCAAATGCCCGCGCGCGACCCATCCCGCCACCATGGACACGGCAGCGACGATGTAAACCTCCCAGTGCGCCCAGGCGCTATGGGCGGACAAGTCGAGCGCTTCAAGCTTCTTTTGCACGTCGGATACCGCGTCCATCGCTTTGGTTTCGGCGGTCTTGATTTCGTCAGTCATGATGGTTCCTTAATTGCTTAACTGGGTCCACGTGGTCGATTGAAACGTGCTGGCGGCCCACCATTTAAGGTTGGTGGTGTCGTACAGCATTTCTCCCCGCCAAAATGAAGTCACCGCGCCATTAGGGGAGCCTGCGTTGGTTCGCGGAAAGCCGGTGCTGCCCTGCAAAACCATGTTGCCGGTGATATTCGAATAGGTAAGCGTCGATGTGACGGCGCCCGCCATGACGTTGTTCGACAGGTTTGTTTCGACGGCGTACGCCACTGATATGCAATAAGCCATGTTGTTGCCGCCGACATTCCAAGCGCCGGTAAAGGAATTGCCGGTACATGCGACGCCCGTCACGGTGGCGCCGGCCAAACCATAAATGTAGATGCCGGTATAGGTCGCGGTGACGGAGTTGTTACATTGAGAAATTGCGTTGTTGTTGCACACCGCATAGTTAGTCTGCTGCAATTGGATGCCGTAGCCGCCAGCCCCGGATATCACGTTGCCGTTGACCGCAAGGCCTGAGTACGTCATGGCCGACTGTCCGATCACCTGGATTCCAGTGAAACCCCACCCTACAATTTCATTGTTCGAAATGCTCGCGGAGGTCGGATAAAACGAACTGCTCGCGGTCGCCCCGCTGCTGTTGAGTACCCAATACGTCGCATTCGGCGGCGGTTGATTGGTGTTCGCCAAAATGCAGGTATAGATGCCGCCACCAGGGCCGGTGTACACCACGTTACCTGAGACGTAGGCGGTTCCCGATGTCCACGCAGGGAAAACCGTCGTAAGGCTGATCGCCGGATACGCATTGATTCGCGCATCACTGTAATAGTAACGGTCGGTCTTGATGTGGTTCCCGTCGCATTTGACGCTGGTATAGGAACCCTCGATTTGAATCGCGCTCAGTGTCGAGGATGTAAACTGAAATTCTGACGTGTCATAGGGATTAGACGCCATGAATTCGAACACGTTGCCCGTGACCGTCAACGCCGCCTGCTGCGGGTTGCCGCCGTACTGATTGACCTGGTACTGGCCCGGCCCTGCGCAATAGATGCCAGGGGTCATCTGGTAACTGAAAATCGTGTTGTCTTTGATCACACTAAGGAAATCAGAGCTGACAGAGATCGCCGCCGCGACCGCAAATTGCGGCGTAGTCGAAAACATGGTGTATCCGTGATTCGAGATGGTGTTATCGCAAATGGTCACCTTGTAGCAGGAGCCCACATCCCCCGGATCTCCTTCGCGGACCACGATGGAAAACTGTTCGCAATTGGTGACACGGTTGCCAATGCAAAGCACCCGGTTGCAGTTTTGCTTGATGTCGATCCCTTCTCCCTGGATGTACTCCACCAAGTTGTTGGCAATGAGAAGATCGTGGCAACCCTCGAATTCCATGCCCTGAACATCGTTCCAAGTGGTGGGGTGACCGGCGCTGTTTTGCCCGTAGGTGAGCGTATCGGCATACACGGTTTGCGGGGAAACCCGCTTGTTTCCAACGACCTCACCGCGAATGGCGCCCATCATCCACAGGCCCCCATCGCCACATCGATAAACGTAATTGTTGTAATAGCCCGAATCGTAGCTAGAAAGGGTCGCAATCCCTGACCATTCGCAAAAGGTCATCGTGCAATCGCGTATTTTCACATCGACGGGATAGGCCTGCGAGGGGTTGAACGGCGTTCCTTGCGGCACGTAGTTTTGCGTCGCGTTCGAGGTAAACACGCCCTGAGAGCAATAGCTTATATTGAGGCCATCGATGGTCACATGATTCGAGCTTCGAATGTGGATCGCGGGAGCGGTGTTGCCGGTGCCGGGATTCCACACATAACTACCGACGACGGTTGAATCCTGCACATTCCCGATTTTGCAGCCATGTATTCCGACGTTTGACGCGCCATTGCAATACAGCCCAGATTGCCTTCCGGTCAATTGCAGCATCCCGAAAATGTACAAAGTGCAATTAGAGGGAACCGGAACATAGCCAGTGATTTTGAGTTTATAGCCGTATGGGATTACGAGCGCCAACCCGGTAGCGGCCGCCACGGAAAGCGCTGCGGTAAATGCCGCAGTATCGTCGGTAGATCCGTTGCAGACGCATCCGTATCTTCGGACATCCGCAAACGGCAACGTAGAGTACTGAAGATTCGGCGGAAGGATTGACTCTGCTGGCGTCTGCGGATTTATCAACGACCCGATGGCCTGCGCAGACTGCAAAGGCAAAGAAGACACATTATCTTTTGTCCAAATTGGTGAACTTGGCGGATCGGTGTCATTGGCCGAAGCCAGTACGAATTTATATTGCAAGCTCGTGTCAAGCCAAATATCGGCATGCGCGACGGAATCCAGAATGATCGGATTGGCATTGGCGACCGTTCCGGTTGAATCGGTGTAAGTCGCTTGCTTTGTGGTTGTTCCGGCAATGTAGCTAAACAATTTGCCGCCAACCAATGGAGCGGTTGCGGTTGCGTTCCAATACTGCGAATAAAGGTCGGGCGCCAATGCAACGTTAGTCATACTTGAACTCCGTCGCGTAGCCCATGCTATGCAACAGTGGTAGGGTTTTCTCTAAGCTTTCGCCGATGTCGTCCCGATACATAAGGTTTGGGACGTGCAATTCTTTGATGGTGGCGTAGGCCCTTTCCGTGGCCCGCTTCACGCTTTTGCCCATGCCGGTTACCACCGCGAGATAATCCCCCGTGGTACACCATATGTCGCGCTCCACCACTGTATCGCCCTCCATGTCGGGCATGCGGTCGATTTTGACCGACTGCGGCGCGATAAAACGCTTGTTGTCGTTGGTCACGCCATAGATGGGGATGTTGGCTAACTCGGCTTTGGTGGCTTTGGAATTGGGGTAATCGGGCTGTGCGAGAACCACCCCACACGCGACAGCCGGCGAAGTAACCAAAGTATCCCGGCCCTCGCAAGCGTCTAGCATCCATTCGACGGGATCGCCCTTGTGTTCGGCCAGCATGATATTGAAAGCCGGCCACCCTAAACGCATGGTGAATTCAAGAGGCCAGGCTTTGCCCTTGTCGTCCACAATGCAATTAACGTCCACATCGCCCAAGTGGCCGAGCTTCACTAGATCATCCTCAAGCGGGTCCAACACACTCGCGGCAATCTTGGAATCGGCCACGTATTTCATGATGGTTCCAGATTCGCCGCAGTTTGGACCTGCGTTGCCGGATAGCAGCTTTTTGAACTCGAAATTCTCGTTATACGTGCCTACGAAGCCTTCGGTTCCCATCCACCGGGATACGGCAAATTCGGTTCCTTCGATGACCTTCTGTAGCATCACCGGACCTTTCGGGTTCATGCCGAGCTTCTGCCAGCGTTGGAGGCGCGCAATCATGTCGGCGGGAGACTTGCCAACGTAGGACAGTGATTTGTCGTCCTCATCGCCTAACGTCTTAAATACGTACCGCTCTCCGGTTTTGCGCACATGCGCCTCAGCCGCCGGGAGATTCGGAAACTGTTTCCAATCGGGTACGTCGATGCCGTGATCGGTAAAAAACTTCATGCCGTCTGCGCGTTTGATCTCAAGCGCCGCCGATTTGACGGACGGCCCAAACACTTTCACGCCCATTTTTTTGAGGCTGTCGAGTTTGGGCATGAACTCATGATTACCTGACGGAATGACTATATCTGCCCACTTGGCAGACGACAGCCAGTTATCGACGCGGGTCACGCCCTTAAAACCCTTGCCGGTTTCGGGGTGATTGTCTTTGCTGAAATAGATGCGCACGTTATGACCGGCTTTCACGCAACGGATCGCGAGGGGGAGTAGTTCGCCTACGCTGTCCATGCTGATAAGTAGCACTTTCACTGATCGCCCAAAGTAGCCGGGGGTGATTTTTCAGGCAAATCACCAATTTTGTTCCCAGCCACTTTCCGAGCAATTCGGGCCGCGACGGATGGCTTAACTTGCTGCGGTTTGATAGCGCGTTTCTGGTATGCCTCCGATTTGATGATGGATCGGGCGATTGGCCGAGCGGTAAGCGCTCCCACAACGCGGGCAGCGCTCCCTGGATTCGCCACTGCCTCCACACCACCCACCAGATAATCAAGAGCGCTGAACGGAGCATGTCCGCCCAAACTATCGACATAGCGCATCACCTTTGGAAATTCCTGATACGTCTGCGCAATCGTTTTGAGGTTGCCAGACAGCGGAACTCCCCGCTTCAATTGCCGAGCGAGGACCGCCGCCGATAGGTTGCCGTTGGGTCCCAACGCATCTTCGACGTTGTATATTTTGGCTAAAGCAACTCGCGATTCTCGGAACGCTTTGACTAAACCGGGATTGGTTTCCGCCGTGTGCCGCTCAATCTGGTTTTCCATCGCCGTGGCGATTTTCTTTTGCGCAATACCCAGCTCAAATTTTTCGGCATCCGGCGCCTGCATGTTGCGAGAGGCTTTGGCGCGCAAGGATTTGATCTTTTCCAGCATGGACCCAGAATCCGCCGATGCAACGGAAAACTTCTTGATTTCCTTGTCGATCAATTCGTTAGTGTCTTCGGGGAAATCGGTTTCCGCTTGCTTAGTGCGCTCTTTGACGCCCTCTAGCTCTTGACGAAATTCGTCATCGGTTGTGATTCGACCGGCTTTTTTGACCTGATCGTATACCTTGAAATGGACTTGTTTGGCCCGCTCAATATTGGCCTCCGTCATCGGTTGCCGGTCCGAAAGTCCAATTTCTTTTGCGGCTGTGCGATTGATGACTTTTGCGTTCTCGCGCGAAAGATTCATTTCCGTTTGAATCTTGCCGCCAGCTCCCTCCAATACTTTGCCGACCGAGCCACCCGCTTCCGATGGCGGCAACTTGATACCGATTGATCGGGCGCGCTCAATCTTTTCCGCTTTCGGCGCTTCTTCGGCCGCGCGGATCGCCGCCGATTCCTCGCCAGCCTTAGCTATGCGTGCGGCGGTGGGCTTTATCTCCCGCGCCACATCCGCAACCTTACCGGCGCCTTTGATGGGAGCAACGTCAATCGCCGCTTTAGCGACTTGTCCAGCAATAGGATGGCCGGATTCTTCAAGCTTTTTAGGTATCGCGCCGGCAATGTCGGAAACCGGCTGCACCAAAGCCCCGAGGTATTGCGCGCCCGCTTTACCCGCCTCCGTTCGAGGCTCGTATGTCATGGCGTTGCGTACCGCTTCGCCGCGTTTCGGGTCTTGGGTTGCAACCGACGTTACAGCGCCCGCGATATCGCCCGCCACGCCCGAACCCATCGCAGCCACATCCTCCAGAGCCGCCACGCCCGTACGGCCGACGGCGGCAAATCCGGAGCCGGCCGCCTTGTTAAACGCCTCGCCAGTCTTAGACACATTCTCAGAATAGGAGGGTTTTGACTCGCTTTGCGATTGACCGACGACGGGCTCATCCGCCCATTTCGGCTTGTTTCCGGAAACAACGGGCGCGTCCTGCCAACCCATTACGGCTTTTTCCGCCTTGAGCCATCGGGCGCGATAAATTCCGCCCCACTGGGGAGCGCGTCATAGTCGGCATCCGATGATATTTTGGTGGGACCACCCGACAAACCGTCTTTTTTCATCACGTCTTGAAGGGTTGCTTTAGGGTTTTTTTGCGCGCGTCGTTCCAGTTCGGTAATGTCGTGCTGAGTGAACGGAACGGCTTTGGTGACGTTAGCCACCGTTTCCCGCATGGCGTCCTTCATTACGTCCGGAATGGCGGGATCGGAAAGCGGGGTATCTAAGCCCTTTTCTATGATTTGCTTGGTTTGAGCCAACCGACGCAATTTGGTCAACTGCGAATCGCCCGGCTTGATGACCACCGATTCCATTTGGTTGGTCAAAGACCCGGACGGCGCCAAACCCATCGATTCGATAGCCGACAGGTTGCGCTGAATGCCGGAAATCATCACGTTGTAATCCTGAACTTCTTGGCTGCTCATTTCGTTTTTGAGAGCGCCAAAACTAGTCCCAATGATTGATGATCCGGAATGCCCACCAATCCCCAGCATTCCGGTGGATGCGCCGACCGGCAATTCCACGACGTTTTGAAGGTCCGCAGCCGCTTCCCGAGCGCTTCCCATGATGCGTTCCGCGTAAACCTTCTCCCGGCCGCTCCAAGGCTTCGAATTGGGGTCTTTGGGACCGCCTTTGATCGGGCGCAATTCGTCCGGTTTTTCGGGGTCCCACTCGAAACCGGCCGGCGCTTTTTTCCCAGCGCCCGAACGTTCGCGGGCGGAAATTTCAGAATTTACGTTCCGCTCGTAAGCGTTTTCCCGCCGCTTATCCAAATCCGCGCCAGACTGTTTCAACAAATCATCGCGAATCGACTTGATGTGCGCCTGACCTTGTTTAGACGCCTGCTCCATCTGATTGAGCGCGTCAAATGTCAACGGCTGCCCGCTGCCTAGAAACTTGTTGATCGACCCCAACGCCTCTTGCTTCACTTCGGGCGGGAGCTGCGCATTCTGAATGTCCTGCACATGCAGCGGTACCTGACCCTGGATAAAGGCATTGATTGCCGCATCGGTGTATTTAGGCCTACCGTCCGGGGTTTTCTCGTTTTTCATTGCGGACGCCTGAGTCCACAATTTGTCGATTGCGCCGGCCTGCACATCAACGGCAGCGGAATGCAATTCGACCATCTTTATTTTATTGTCGAGGTCGCCGGACTGCACAGCTTGCGAGTATTTACGCAACTCCATCGATTTTCCGGCCAAGCCCGCTTTGTTGAGTTCTTCTTGGGCTTTTGCCAACCCTTCGGAGGTTTGCAGGTTTGATTTTGACAAGATCGACTTCGCCTTTTGATCGTCGGCTTGCTCCGATTTCAGGCTATTGAGCTTCAATTGGTTCAACTGGCTGGTATCAACCATGTCTTTCAACTGAAACCCTTTGGCCATCGATCCGACCAAATCCGGACCGGACGCGCCGATATCCGAGATAACCGAGGGGTCAAAGGCCATTAGCCGCCGCTCCCGTCAAAGTTGGAACCTGGCAGCGACCACCCGCTTTGTGCGTTGACCCCACTGCCGGGGTTACTGAGGCCTGCCAGCGTGTTAAGCGTGGTGGCCTGGTTGATGCCGCCCGAGAGCGCTTTGGTCAGTCCCGCCGCCTCGTTTACGTTGATGCCGGCAATGGTGTTGCCCTGGTTAATTAGCGCACCGGCCACGTTGGCCCCGGTGTTCATGATTCCCGCCCCGGTGCCGGCCGCCGCGTTTTGCCCGATGGTGACGGCGTTTTGGGCGTTGCCGACCGCGTTTTGGTAGGTTTGATCGGCCAGGCCCGTATTGAACTGAGACAGGCCCTCAAGCGTGTTGCCTGACAAACCCAAACCCATGGCCGATGCCGCGTTGACGGTATTCTGCGTGCCCTGCTGCTGAGTGAACTGATAACCGGGCGTGTTTTGCAGGGTTTTCAACGCGCTATTCGGATCGCCGCCAATGCCTAGCAAGTTCTTGTATTGGTCAATCGCACCACCCGTCCCGATGCTGGCATAGGGTGCGTTCAGTGCCGCCTGTTTCTGCTGCGCCGACTCTTGGGCGTTAATCGCGGCATTGGTAGAACTTTTGGTTGCGCCCGCCGCTGCATTGGCAGCGTATGCGGTCGCGCCGGCAGCGACGATGCCGCCCGCCACTAGTGCTGTGGTTGCTGAGATTGCGGCAGACATAAGCCCTCGTAAATGAGTTTTCCGCGGTCGATGACTGAATTGGCCGTTCCAAACCACAATGCTTCAAGCGCTTCAATGTCCCGGCTTTCTTCCGGATTCGGATGCACGGTCGCCGCCAGCACGTCGGTTTCCGCGTACACAATCGCGTGAAACCCAGGCTTGCTATGCATCTCGGAAGGCGCGTCGAAATGGAAGCGACCGTCCGGGGCGATGACTACCACGCTTCCTTCAATCAGCCGCATCAAATGCCCTCTCAAATGCTCTTTCCCCGTGAGAAGTGTCCCCGATGGAATCCGTAGATAACGGACGTATTCGCCCGGCAGGAATTCGTGAATCAGCGGCGTTTCGACTTGTGGACCCTGGAGCGATAGGAAGGTAAGAAGACAAACTTTGTCTTTCCATGCCATGTCGGGCAGGGAATCCCAAATCGGAACCGGCAGCATGGCTATCCTTCAATGCGTTGAGTTTTTGCAGGCACAAAAGCTTTTCGACGTTGGCATTGAGCCGCCGCAGCTCCGTCAGAATTTCCTGACTCAAGTCCATGGGTTTTCCCGATTGACACGCAAAACTTGAGCGTAATCTACGGTAATTTCACGGTTTTTTTCAACGTTTTTGCTCAAAACTAGGACTAAATCACGGCCCACTAATCGCATTTCCGCATTTGGATGATCGGAGTGATTCGTATAGCGCCCGATGGGGGTGCGCCGGCCGTCGATCCGAGCTGGCCCCAATTGGTCACCCGCGCGCATGGAGATAACGGTAAACACCCCGAGACCATCAATGCTCGAGGCTTTGACCTTAAAAAGTCCCCAATAAGACCTCTGATCGGGACTGCGGATAATCGCTTGTATTGATGCCTCACTGACCCCTGCGGTTAATTCCGCGTAAGTCATACAACGGTCCCCGTGGCATCCACCCACACGGCGGGCGATACCTGTTTGACAAAAACCGGCTTGCCTATCGTCGTGTCGAAATACGGCAAACCGACGTAGAGCCCATTGGCCGGGCGATTGGCGGTTGACCCTGACTGACCCACCGGCCCTAGCCATCGCTGGATTGAGGCGAACCAGGATTGGTATACGCGGTCCAACACAGCGCCCTGCTGCGTGATAATGGGCCGGGTCGGGAGCGGGTCTAGGCTCATCCCAGTTTATCCGCTGCCGGCCGTTCGGCAATTTTAATGGCGCCATCGGTGATGACGAATTTAACCGGGTCGGTCATCCGGATTTTGAAAAGGTAGTCTCGAGAGCTTCCAAACCGTCGCCAAAGCACTCGCGTCAAATACTGCCCAATCATGCCCAAACTCACCCAGCGCTCCGCTGACCATGTGCGGCCGTTATCCTTGCTGCTTTGAAGCATGATTTGCGGATTGTCGGGAATGGCTAGAAAAAGCTGATTGCTAGACCCAACGCCCGTCTCCATGTCGAGGTAGACCAGGGAAATGCGGATGCGGTTGAAACCTGAAAAAACGTGGCGCGTCACGATTTCCCGAGGGATAAGCGTTCCGTTATCGGTGTACGTGTTGGGGTCCATCGTGAAAAAGGCGTTTTGCGTGTAACTTGAAACGTACGTGACCCCGTTGTACACGGCTGACAAGTTCCCAAGATGGCGGGTTGGGGCGATACTGGGTCCGGTCTGTACTTCACTCCAAATTCGGGTTGATGTGTCATACAAAAAAGTCCGGTTAGCGGTCGGGAAAGACACTTGATAGAACTTGTGGCTATCGGCTTGGTAAGCCAGCCCGACCGCATCGGATTTAACCGAAAATCCATTGATAATCGAATCAATGTCGGAGTCCGAAATAACGCTGATGTTGTATCCGATAATTTGGCAAAACTGCACTTTGCCGGTTCGGGTTTGGCCTAGAAAGCAAATACTTTGGTCAAGGTGAACCCGGCTATTGATTGCAGCAAGCCCAAACTCATTGACAGCGGAAATCAGTGGCGCGAACGGCTGGGGCGTTGTTCCCGCATTCGTCCAAAACTCAATATGCTGAGTTGAAAAAGTAATTAAAATGCCGGATAGGTTGTCAACCGCAAGGATGGTATCCGGATAGGCTGATGCACTCGCAAACGCCAAAGGATTCCACATGGTCCCATCGTTGAAATTGGACACCCAGAATTGCTGCGTGCCCGGCTGCTCTGCGACAAAAAAACCGGACACATAGGTACACGTCACGGCGCCCGCGGCGGGAAAACTGTTGACGGCATAAAAGCCGATTGGGGAAGTCGATTTGTAGATGGTTGCGGATAATCCATCGACCGCCAACACTTGTGATGCACTTGCGGTAATTGAACAATTCCCGACGCTGCTTCCCAATGAAATCGAACTGGTAACACTGGAAAGAGGTATGTTGGCAACGAAACTTGAGCCAATTATGTAGAACATGCCAAACGAAGCGCCCGCCATTGATCGAGCCGGTGGCGTGACAAATCCGTTCGGCACCGAATAGGCATACAACATGCCCGGCGTTCCGTAGATCGCAACTTTGGTTTTATCGCCGTCGGGGCGGTTTTCGAAATAGACGTTAAGCCGCCGCTGGCTCGAAACAACCGACGATTTCGACCGAGTAGACCCACCGAATAAAGCGACCGTTTTCATGGGTCATACGGAGAGCCGGCGTTCGGCTGAAAATAGAATGTCGTGGTCTCGCTGTCGCCTTCTCGGGCCATGGTCATCGATTCGCGGTAATTCTCTTGCATGTCCTGTGTCCATACCGCGTCGAACATGCCGCAGATTTCCCGAGCCCCGGCCCAACAAAGGGCTCTGTACCATTGCTGCGGATATTCCGGATTATCGCCGGGATTGTTCAAATCCATGACCGGTCGCAGATACACCAAATGCAAATGCTTCGTCACGTCCTGAGCGCCGCCGCAATCGATGTAAAACTGCCCATTGCCCGTGGTCGAGGTGCCGATTTGCGTTTCGTAATAGTACGCGGTGGGGTCCGCCTGAAAAGTTGTCATGACTTTGGTGGGCAACGCTTCGTAATCCTCAAGCGTCAACGGGTTCATTTGGGTATCGTTGTTATAGATATCCCTAAGCAAACACGTGATGACCGCGACCGGCCGCTGTGCTTTGGTGGTGTAATTCCACACGTAAGCGCCTGCGCCGGCGGCGGCCGGTAATCCGCCGGTCAACGCCAGGCTCACACTGGTTCCCGATGTGCCGGTGACTGTTGACCAATAGATATCGGATGCCACCTGAATACCGATGTAATCGCCCACGTTAATGTTGGTGATCGAGGCCACTTGGATGATTGTCGCCCCATACAAGGCATTCGAGGTCAACGTGGTGCGGTTGAATGTCTGGTTAAATGCGCCTCCGGTTACGCCCGCCGCCCAGTTATCGCCGGTCGGCCCTAATTGGTATTGGTGCTTCGTATTGCCTAGAAAGAGCGTACCTCGCTGCCGGGTCCACATTTTAAGCCCCGGCGCGAAGTCCTGTTTGCCCATGAATTGTTTTACCAGCATGTTCAATTTGCGCAAACAGTCGTTATATTCTTGCGCGGTCGGCGTTTCGGATTCCCCAATTGCACCGACATTAAGCATCATCTCGCGGACGATATCCGCCGCCGTGACCGTAAAGCTAAAACTGCCCGAGGTACTCACGCGGTTTTCCGATGCTCAAGCGCCGTTTTACAGGCGTGCCAGATTACCCGGTAAACCTCATCGGGGCGCATGTCTTCCTGGCACTGCGCCACCCCGTTGTCGGTGCGCTTGCAATGCTCCCAAGAGTAATGGAGCTGGTGACAGGCCGGCGCTTCGTTGTTACCCCGGCCGGGACACGTGGTTTCCTTGGACGCCAGCGGATAGGTGTTCACCCAATCGCGCGTCAAGTTATTGGCGCTTGAGTGAGACAAGAAAACGACTTTGGGATAGGAAAGTTGCGCGGCGGCATTCATCAACCCCGTTTCGGGTCCGATCGCCATGTCGGCCAACTGCATGAAGGTTAAGGATTCGCGGATGCTCCACGCGCCGGATCGGCGATGCACGCGGGGTTCTTTTTCCCATCCTTGTTCAAGCAGTTTGCCGGCCTCGTTGCCCATCAAAACGACATGCACGTCCGGAAAATCCAGCATCAACGAGGCGATGACCGAATCGAGGCCTCCCCACGTCTTATGGACCGATGAACCGGCCAGCGCATAAGCGATGACAAACGAGCCCATTTTCGCCCGCTCTTTGCGAATTTTCTGCAATTCGTCGGCGCTTGGGAAAAACTTGACCCGAGGCACGTGCGGCACGCCCGCTATCTTGTGCTGAACCTCAAGGTAATTGCGGTCCAAAAACCCATGCCGCAACGCGGGAGGCCAAAAATGAATGGTGCGCCCTGGAAGCGCTAGGAGCGATCCTTCCACAGACTCCGACAGATTCACCCACTTATCGTATTTGGCCTTGTGATAGGCCCAGAACTCGCCCAGTGAGGCGTTCGGGACTTGATCCTTGTCTTGGATGTAAAAAGCGTCGATATTCGGATCGAGTCTCACGATATCGTCGCCCGGTGGGGAGGTATACAGGGTGACGTGATAACCCTCATGCTTCAATGCAGCGAATACCGACGAAGCCTGTAGCAAGTCGCCAAAAGCCCCATAGCGGACCACGCCGCACGTTTTCTCAGGCTTGGGTTTTTGGTAACTCAAATGCCGGCCGCTGCCGGTCTTTTGGAACACAAAGAAAAGCGAGTATTCGCGGTCCTCGTGCCTGACCTGATAATCGACCAAATCGAACCCGTCGGGCATGGCGTCCAAAACTTTGGCGCGGTTAACGTTCCACTTGTGGTCTGGGTTAGCGCCAGGCTCCCCCACCTTGGGGTAGGCGTCCTCATCGGGGAGATACAGGACTAGGTAGCCTTTTGGCTTGATGACCCGCATCCATTCTTTCAGCGTGTCTTTGACGTTCTCGTACGGAATATGCTCGAGCAAATGCGAGCTGAATACGAAATCCATGGACTGCGAAGCGAACACGTCTAGTTTTTCGCAGGTTTTGATCTTCACATCGGGGGTGATGTGGGCGCCAAAAAGCGCCTCATCGGCGCAGTTATCGACTGATATCCAATGCTGGTAGGTCTTAGCGACCCCGGAGCCTAGGTCAAGCCCGCGACCGCGAGTCCATTTCGGCAGCTCCCAACGGATTTTGAATGCTTCGTTCCCCATCGGGTCCGTTGCTCGCCATACCATTTTTGCGCTTCCTCCACTGTTCTTTCATCATTTCGGAGCGGTTAAAATGTTCTTCTTCGGAGAGCTTCACCGCTGGATCAATGGGCTGCCGGTCGTGGCCGTAGTTGATGCCGTTTTGGACGAACGCAATTTCCGGATGGTTGTAGACGATGCCGTGAGGCTGGGATGGGTTGAACTTCACGACCGATCCAACATGTTGTTTCGCTCGAGATACCCCTCCACGCCGTCCACTTCGACCACATCGTAAAAGGCGTCGTTATGCTCGCGCGTGTACATATCGTCGGTTGAGAGTAGGGCTTTGCGGTCAAACCCAGTCCGCAGCGACCGGGCGTTAACCTCGCCGTTAGTCCGGTCTCCCGTCGCCCCATCCATGGGCATGTTGCCGTTGATGCTCATGCCCATGCGGCGAATGTCCGCATATTCCTGGTCTTCGATATCCATGCCGGGCGGCAAAGAATTGACGAACAGAGACTGCGTTTCATACCGGCTTTCATAGTCCCCGCACGGCCGACCCTCGCGCCCCGCGTTTCCCTTCTTGGTGCGCGCCTCCATGTCGGTGATCCAGCCGCCGTGCGAATCATCGTTCGCATTCTGAGGCTCATTGACCTGGTACTTTTCTTGGACGATGCGAGACATGGATTAAGTCCAGCCGTCGCCTGGATACCCGAGTCCGCCGCTGTAGTTTTTGATTTCCTGCTTGCGAATATCGGCGGTTTCCTGATCTTCGATATCCATGCCAGGCGGAAGCGTGTTGAAAAACGCATTCACACCATACGGAATATCCTTTTTCACCAAATACCCGTTGTTCTTGATCCCGGCCTTGTCCAGCACTTCTATTCCCGAGGTGGGCAACACGTTTTGATCCGCGAACGGGTCGCCTTTCATTTCGTGCCGCTTCATGGATCGGCCATTGGCCGACTTAATCACGTCCATCATGGACGGCGTAGGGCCGCCCACCATGGGAGTGGACAAGCCATCCTTCGCCGCCTGCGGACTCTCGTATTGCTTTTTACCCTGATTCATCTTTGCCATGATCTACTCCTAGGCCAATACGCTGGAAAGAGGCGCAATCGAATACTGGACAACGGCCTGGTAGACCGCCGTGGCATCGGTGCCGTTGACGAATTGCAAGGTATCGCCGGGATTCATGTACACCCCGCCTTGACCTGCCACGTTGCCGGCCGGGATGCCGGCGCTATAAGTCGCCGTGCCCCACACCTGAGACGTGTTCGTACCGCCCAAAGTGTTAAGCGCATACGGGCCGTTGTAGCCGCCCGCCACGCCGCCGCCGATGCCGCCGACGTTGACGTTCGCACCGGTCGTTGACGTGCCGCCAATAACCGCCCAAGGGGTCGCCGCAGCGCCCAGTGTCGTGGTCGAAAGCGCCACCGATCCGGTCGCCGTGTTGGTGACAAAGAGTGCGTAGCAGCCGGTCGCCGGGGTGGTCGCCGTGCCGTTCACGGTGTACGTGCTGGTCCCCGCAGTTGTGGTAAAGAACGTGGCCCCGTAGACAATGAGGTTGGTCCACGCGACGAACTTGCCCGACGTGCTGCCGGAGCCTGCCGTATTGGCGGTGAGCGCCTGAGACTGGCGCGTGAGGTAGGTTGCGTTGTCGTAAGCGTCGTTGCGGACGACCACGTTGCTGTTGCCTTGGTTTTGGGTACTCATGTTAGGCCACCGAATCCCATTTGACGATTCTCACGTTGATTGGGTTGGTATGCACGATGCCAAATCCTCCGAGGTAGTACCACGCGATACCCTTGGACCGGCCAAAGTCGGTTGGAATCTTGCCGCGCATTTCTTCCGGTACCGCGATAGCTTCCGCTACCGTGTCGTTGCCGAAAAAGAAAATCCAGTCCGACACGCCGTTGACCCAAGGCGTCGTCGTCAAGCCGTCGGTGCCGGTGCCCTTCGGAATATTGGTGGATTCGATATACCGGGTGTTCTCGTACCGCCCGATCTCGCCGTTCATGATGAGGTTGAACCCGGTATCCGAATACTGGTGGATCGTTTCCAGGTTGTTCTTAAACGTGCGCAGCGTCGTCGGCCAAGCGATGGCGTAGTAATCGTCCGCGATGTAAGCCGGGATGTTGCGCTCTTTCATGGCGTCAACAATGCTCTTGGCATGCGCGTTGTTGTACGCAATCGAGTTGGTGCCGGTAACAGTGCCGTTCGTGTACAGGGTTACGGCCGCCGTGCTGGTGCCACCCGTAGGTATCACGCGGAGTAGCGTTTGGTTGAACTGACCCCAAGCAAAACGATCGATCGTCTTTACCGTGTCGTTTTTCAACGCCTTCTTGATGATATCTTCGACCGGGAACTTGGAGAGGTTGTCGAGTTTGCCCGAGTAGGGAACCGAGTTACCGGCCTCCGTAATCGTGAGCGTGCCCTGAGTGATGGTGAAATTGGTTTCCGGCATGGTGTTGGTTTCAATCAACACACCACCCGGCGTCGCCACATCCGACACTACATCCCAGGTGAAGGTATCGCCCTTCTTCTTGCCCTGCTGACTGATATCGTGAACGTCGGCAAACTGCCGGAACTTCACAAGAGGCTGCACATTCATGCGCAGCACGTTGGAAAGCTGCCTACTGTAGAGGTAGCCTCCGAGAGAGCTTACGGCCCAGACTTGACCCGCCATTTATGTCACTCCAGGGCCGGCTTTGGTTGGTTTGCGGCCCAAATTATTGCCTGCGAGTGTGAACGTGGGCACTAAGCCCTCTAGCCTTTGCCATCTGTTCGATGACATCAACTAGGCTCTCCTCGCCCTCTGGCTCCTCCTCCACCACTTGCCGAGAGGCAGCGGACGGCGGATTCACCAAAGTTCGTTTCCGTTCCAGTTTGTCGGCCGCTTTGGTCTTAAACCCTGGAAATGCCGTCCGTAATTCCCTGTCGATGCTCGAGTAAGCCTCTGACAGTCCCATGGTCGGGGAGGATTCCTTCAGCTCATTGAGCCTGGATCGGAACAACCTCGCCATGTACGGATTTTCCAAAAGGTCTTTAGACTTGCGCTCCAACTGTTCCAGTTCGGTCCTGAACGACAATCGCTGATCGATCTGTTGCAAAACGTCGGGAGTGACCGCCGATGGCTTTGCTTGAATTTCTTCAAAAACAGATGCCAACTTTTCTATCGCTTCGTCGTCCCCCAAGACAGCCGCGCGGAGGACGCTGCGCACGTCAACTTTATTGACGTTGCTTTGCTCGTCCTTTTGGGATAGAGCAAGCCGTGCGGCATTAGTAACCGATTCCTTAGCCGTCCGCAAGTATTCGTCAGCACTTTCAACCTTTTGTGCGACTTCCCTCAAGTTTTTGAGCGTCATCCACTTTTCGACGCCGTTGACTATTGTCAAATAATGCCGCTCGCCATTAATGACTTTCTCATCGCCAGGCTGCGACGATTCGTGGGTCGGCTCGGTATCGGACGTGACGCCTTCCGTTTGAAGGAGCCGCGCAGCTTCCTCATCCTCTCGGATGGCGCGCGCTTCCCGCTCCGCGTCATCGTCTTTGAGTTCCAAACCATCGATATCGTCTCGGCGCCGATCCTCCGAACTGTCGGCAATCTGCTCCATGAGCTTTAACCGGCTGTTGTTCCGGTCTTCGTTGGCCTTTTTGATGGCTTCGGCCTTGGCTTTTTCTTCCTCGTTCATTCTTCCTCCAATTGCTCAAGTGCTTGTTGTCCCGCCCGTACCGCATCGGCCAGCCAACCCACCACCGATTCCGCCACCCGTATGTCATGCTGCAAATTGGCGATCACGGTGGGGTTATAGGGGTCGGCTAGCTTTAGCTTTTCAGTCGCCGCGTCGCTCTGATCTTTGGCAACCCTAACCAAATAGACGCCAATGTCAGAGTTTAAGAACTGTTCTACCTGCCGGCCGAACGTAGCCGACACCACTACCGGGTCATTGGGGTCAAGCCGCATTGGGTTTTCCCTTCGCTAGCTCTTTTTGCTGAGCAAACCCGACTTCGCGGTCTTCCACTTCGTTCGCCCGGTCGCCCGCGCCCTTTTCCAAGTCCATGAAATGCGCCGCGAGTGCAAGACGTGCTTTCGATTCATGCTGTTTATCTGCAACCGCCAATTTGGTGGCGTTGGTCTCGTGTGTGGTCTGCAGTTTGACGACGTTCGCTTCGTGCTTGTTGTTTTTGTCGAGCATGAGCTTATGCAGTTGCTGCGTGAGCAATGCAATTTGCTGTTGCGCTTTCATGAGTGCCGGGTCGCTGCCGTCGATGGTGAAACGCGCCCCGTCTTGGTATCCCGTGAGGCCTGCGAGTTCCTTCCACACTTCCTTAAGATCCAGGCCGGGTGGCGGCTTGATTGATATTTTGGCGAACGCCTCGAGCGCATAAACGAACTTTTGTACTTTGGCTGATGGGTCGGTGGCGCCCATGCCCACATTCACTGTGACTGTCAATTCGCGGTCTAGGATGGCGTCCGTAACCTCTTGCACCCCGTATTTTTCGAATATTTTGGCTTTTTCGCCGGCCAGCGCCAGGATTACAGTATCCGATTCGTAGTGTTGCTCGAGCATGACCAACTGGCGCAGGATCGGCTGCACAAACGTTTCGGTGTACGTTTTGAGCATGTATTCCGTTAGCAGGTTGGACGGCCCCTGAAGCATCTGCATGGTGTTGGTCGACTCCCGCCCGGAGCGGGTCGCCGTTACCTGCATGGGGTTAAAGTCCCCGACCAATGCGCCAAAATCGCTGTCTATCCGGTCTTCCTCAAGGTAGGCACTGGATGTAACGTCAGGCCAGGAAATTTCCTTGATATCGCCCTCAGGGTCATCCGCCAGGGTAATGCCGCCGGGGGTGTTTCGTACCAGACTGGATAAATCGACGTTCTTACCGCGTTTGGCGATCCAGCGCTTATTGAGGACGAATTTGACGTTATCCAAGCGCTGGTTCTTAACGTCATTAGCTTCGTCCTGTAGCGGTTTGATGAGGGTCGGGACCGAGGTCGGGAACGGCTTATGCGTTTCGATGATCGCATTACCCATCACATACGGTCGCTTGCCGTGCCAAACCGTGTTTTTTAGCGGTTCCGGGTCGGTCAGCAACCGTTCGGATGCGATGGTGTAAAACTCCCAGTCCTCGCCGTTCCAGCGGTGAATATGCCGATGAATCCATACGATGTCGTAGTCCGACACGTCGCGTTTTTGGCTGGTCGGGTCTTGGCTTACGTTGATGCGCGCCTGCCGGGTGCTGTCATCGCTTGAATCCGAGCGAGCAAACACGGCAGAGGTCGAATACTTCCGCCACCGCTGGCCCTTGGGGTTGGGATGGTCCATGCGGTCTTGCACGTCACACCAATACATCGGGATCAGATGAATAAGGTACGGACTGGTGTTGATTGGGTCTAGCCAATGCGCCGATGGGTCGATTCGGAGGTTTTCGATGGGGAACAAGTCCACCACCGGCTTATCTTCAAGGCTTTCGGCCATGCCTTCATCGTCGTGCCGCTCAAGGAAACGCCAGTACACATGTGCGCAGCTCGCGCCTTGAACTTGCGCGTCCTGCAACCCTCCCATGACGATTTGGAACCATGGAATAGTCTTAGTCAGGCGATACTGCAAAACTTGCTTGGTGACTTCCGCAGATATCACTTCTTCCTTTTTGCTCTGATTGTTGGCCGTGATATCGATGAGGTCTAGGTTGCTGAAATACGCCGCCGCCGCTGCCGCCTCGTTTTTGCGGATGACGGAACGGGTTTTCGGGCGAAACAGGTTGGAGCGCTTTTTGAACAGTTCCCCGTTGTACTTGGAATCGGAAGGATGCTGGTTGTTAAACGCCTTGATCGAGTTATCCCATTGCTGGCGATAGTTCGAATCGACGTACGATGTCGAGAACCGAAACGCATCTTTTGCACGATTGATCCAGTTCGGCTGTGTCGGTTTGCCGCGTGCGCCCTTGTCATCCTCCGGAGGACTGTCGCCCACCTGCATTCCGGACGACTCGGATTCCTGGCCCATCGTTTCGCCTTCGTATTCGCCGCGCTCCGGGTCGTTGATCGACGGGGGTTGCGGCCTCCAACTCGTGCTTTGTGCCATTTAAATATGCTTCCATGCGATTTTGCGGCGGATCTTAGAAACTGTTTGTTGCCTAATTCCAAAGTGTTTGGCGGCTGACGATTGAGGTCCATGCCAAGCGCGAATGGCTAAAACATCTGCTTCGGTGAGTTTGGATTGTGCGTGAGCCTCCCCTTTCCTATCGGACAATCGTCCCTTAGATCGACAATCCCTAACGTTATCTGTATGCGTTCCAAGCCTTAAATGTTCTGGATTGCAGCATGCCGGAGTGTCGCAAGAATGAAGAACTATCATCCCGTCCGGAATCGGACCTTTGAATACCATGTAAGCATAACGCGGTACTCTGAAACTACGATGCGGTTTAGGAAGCGTCAATACGCCATAACCATCCTTGTCTCGCGCGCCAGTCCATATCCAACATCCATCTTTGAATACGCGAACATGTCTTAAAATGCGTTGTTGATCAGTCAAGCAAAGTTCTCCGATTGCTTAGGCTTCCAATCGGTCGGGATAACCGGGTCGCGCCCGTCCCACTTGCCGCGCGGCATGCTGAATAGTTCAAGCATCGCGCCACCCGCTTGCACGCTGGAATGCACCACTTCCTTATAGTTGTCGAGCTTGTCTTTGGGCAGCAAAAACCCAAACCCCTCGCGCTTGAGGCTCGCCGCTACCTCCGCATTGATGACGGCATGGCGCACGATCATGGCGCCACCTTGGAACGACACTTGCCAGGGATGGTCAGGGTAGTGCTTGTTGAGCTGCGTCCAAATCTCATAGGCGAGTTGAAGGAATGATGATTCCTGGGGGTCGCCTTTTTCGATGACTTCCATTAGTAAGGCGCCATACTGACGGTTATTTTGTCGCTGGTAGAGACTGTCGAATTACAGATGACTTGCGCGGTCGTCGTCGTGTCGGACCCCGTATTGGTACAGTGAATCTTAGCCGTCACATCATCCACGTTGGCGATCCACCCGTGGTTAGCCGCTCCACCCGCTACGGTTATGGTAAACGTGCAAGTAGCCGCGCCGGTTCCCACCGTGAACGTGCCCGCATTGCCAGTAAATGTCAGCGAACCCGCCGTGCCGCAGCCGCTGATCGTGGGATTCGCTTGACCCTCATAAATCGGCCCGTTGAAGCTCGAAGGCGCCGAGGTCGTCGAATAAATGTTGTAGCAGGACTGCGTGCCCAAAACCGCGGTCGGGCAAACTCCATACATGTACATGTTATAAAGGTTCAGCGTCGACCCGGTGGCGTTCACGCCGTTGCCGCCGTTCCCGAGCGTGCCCACTTCAATACCGTAATTCATCAGCGTGCCATTGACGCCTGGGATGCCGGTGAAGTTGATTGCATTCAGCACCCCGCACGTGCTGGATATCGTGGTGCCGCCCGCACATGCCCAATTAGTCGAGGCATACGATTGATAGTTGACGTAGGCGATGTTCGACGGATTAGAGCCGGTGGGAGACAAGCCGCCGGGATTAAAATCGGTAATGAGCTGTATCTGCCCATCTGCCCACGTGGAGGCGATTTTGTGATAACTCGATATATTGTTGATGTGGATGTTCGATGCGCAGCCGACGCGGCAATCCCAAATCGGCACTGCGTTGATCGACATCAAATCGCTGCACGTCGAGCAAGTGACCTGCGGGACGATCAGCAATGGAACGCCCGTTGATGCAGTCGTGGGCGATGCCGTTCCACCGATTACAATAACGGACGATGAACCGTTGTCGGGTTCAACGCCCGATGCAAACATGCCGGCCTGCGTTTTAATTGCACCGTTGGTATTGAGCGAATACGCCGTGGTAATCGTGGCGTTGGTTCCCGCAACCGGAGCAGGAATACGAAGCGTCGAGGCCGTGCTGTAGGTAGACGCCACTGTGG
>Ga0364918_10103_pt1 | contig 24801 bp, 22 predicted proteins | sample SorcelJu500001C6_2_FD_206957 | JGI IMG/M metagenome (GOLD analysis project Ga0364918, IMG submission 206957) | Enriched cells from Trout Bog Lake Hypolimnion, Wisconsin, USA - BchlTB.June20.5000.01.C6 | ecosystem: Environmental > Aquatic > Freshwater > Lake > Hypolimnion/Profundal zone | place... | reverse complement strand
TCCCTTTCCCGAAAAACGCATCACCCGGATCATTATTTTATGAGCAAAAATATCAAGAAAGTCGGCATCCTGACGGCGGGCGGTTTGGCTCCGTGCCTGAGCGCCTCCATCGGTTATCTCATCGAAACCTACACGCGCAAGGCGCCGAAGGTGAAGATCATCTGCTACGTGAACGGTTACATGGGACTGTTGCAGGGCAAGAGCCTGAAGGTGACCGCCCAGGCGCGCAAGAACTGGCAGGCGCTCGTCGCGCATGGCGGCAGCCCCATCGGCAACAGCCGCGTAAAGCTCACCAACGTGAAGGATTGCGTGAAGCGCGGGCTCGTGAAGGAAGGCCAGGACCCGCAGAAGGTCGCGGCCGACCAGCTCATCAAGGACGGCGTGGATGTGCTGCACACCATCGGCGGCGACGACACGAACACCGCCGCCGCCGAGCTCGCAAAATTTCTCAAGACGAACAATTACAATCTCACCGTCGTCGGCATGCCCAAGACGATTGATAACGACGTGATCCCGATCCGCCAGAGTCTCGGCGCGTGGACGGCCGCCGAGGAAGGCGCGCATTACTTCGCGAACGTCGTCGCGGAGCACAATTCGAATCCGCGCATGCTCATCATTCATGAAGTGATGGGCCGCAACTGCGGCTGGCTCACCGCCGCCACCGCTGCCGAATACCGGAAGTTGATGGAAGAAATGAGCTTCGTGCCGGAACTCGGCTTGAGCAGCGACCGCCGCGGCGTCCATGGCATCTTCATTCCCGAAATGGCGCTCAACATCAAGGCAGAGGCCGCCCGCCTGCGCAAGATTATGGACAAGCATGATTGCGTGAACCTGTTCGTCTCCGAAGGCGCGTGCGTCTCGGATATCGTCAAGCAGATCGAAGCCCGCGGCGAAGAAGTGCCGCGCGATGCGTTCGGCCATGTGCGTCTGGACAAGGTCAACGTCGGCGCTTGGTTCGCCAAGCAGTTCGCCAAGATGATCGGCGCCGAGAAGACGCTCGTGCAAAAGAGCGGTTACTACAGCCGTGCCGCCGCCGCGAATGCCGCCGACCGCAAGCTCATCCAACGCTGCGCGGTCAAGGCCGTGCAATGCGCCTTCGCCGGCAAGGGCGGCGTGGTGGGCGAAGATGAGGAGCGCGGCAAGGTGCTGCGGGCAATCGAGTTTGAGCGCATCAAGGGCGGCAAGCCGTTCGACATCAAATCCAAATGGTTTGTGAAGTTGCTCAAGGAAATCGGCCAGCCCATGGGCAAGGCGGTTGAAGTGAAGCACTGACCCGCCGTTCACCATTTTAATGGGAGGCGAAGTGGCCGCGAGGCGCTTCCCTCCCATTTTTTGTTTCCGCAGGTATTGTAGGTTGGTTGCAAAGCAAGGCTTGGTTTTTGCGCCGCGACCCACAAGAATGACGCATCGTCTCACCCGCCCTGCCAGCCGCGCGTCAGGCAGGGAGGATGGGGACGCCACAAAGAAGCCCATCATACGCCGATGCAAAAGCTGACCCACTCCGGCCCTTGGTATCGCGTCCTTTATGTTCAAGTGCTGCTGGCGGTGGCGCTCGGCATCCTCGTCGGCTATTTCTTTCCGGACTTCGGCAAGTCGCTGAAGCCGCTGGGCGACGGCTTCATCAAGCTGGTGAAGATGATGATCGCGCCGATCATCTTCTGCACCGTCGTCCATGGCATCGCCTCGCTGGGCGAATTGAAAAAACTCGGGCGCATCGGCTTCAAGGCGCTGCTCTATTTTGAGATCGTCTCCACGTTTGCGCTGGTCATCGGCCTCGTCGTGGTGAACGTCCTCAAGCCCGGCGCGGGTTTCAACATCGACGTGAGGACGCTGGACCCGGCGGTGGCCAAAGCCTATGCGGACAAGGCCCACGCGTTGAGCGCGACGGATTTTCTGCTCAACATCATCCCCAAAACATTTCTCGACGCCTTTGTGTCCGGCGATCTGCTGCCGGTGCTGTTCATCGCCATCCTGGTCGCCTTCGCCATCTCCGCGATGGGCGAGCGCGGCAAATCATTTTTGCGCGTCATTGATTACGGCGCGGAGATGCTGTTCGGCGTGATGGGCATCATCGTCCGGGCCGCGCCCATCGGCGCGTTCGGCGCGATGGGTTTCACGGTGGGCAGCTACGGCATCGGCGCCTTGAACAAACTGGTCGCGCTGATGGCGGGATTTTATCTCACGGCCGGGTTGTTCGTGGTGGTGGTGCTGGGCGCAATCGCGTGGGCGAGCGGATTTTCAATATTTCGTTTTCTCGGCTACATCAAGGAGGAATTGCTGCTGGTGCTCGGCACGAGTTCGAGCGAGACGGCCTTGCCCGGCATGATCCGCAAGATGGAAAACCTGGGCTGCACGAAATCCACCGTCGGCCTCGTCATCCCGACCGGTTACAGTTTCAACCTCGACGGCACGAACATCTACATGGCGATGGCGGCGGTGTTCCTCGCCCAAGCCACCAACACGCCGCTGGATCTGTATCATCAGATAACGCTGCTGCTCGTGGCCATGCTCACCTCCAAGGGGGCGAGCGGCGTGACCGGCGCGGGGTTTGTGACGCTGGCCGCCACGCTCACCGCCGTGCCCAGCGTGCCGATTGAATCGCTGGCCTTGCTGGTGGGCATTGACCGGTTCATGAGCGAATGTCGGGCGATCACCAACCTCATCGGCAACGGCGTCGCCACCGTGATCATCAGCCGCTGGGAAAAGGAGGTCACGCCGGAAACTCTGCGCGCCAGACTGGCTTCGCCGCGTGCAACCAAAACCGGCGTTTGACCGGTGCGGGGTTTGAGCGCCGGGCCGCCGAATCAGGTCAGGCCGCGATGGATGAGGTTTACGTAGCGTTGGGCGCGTTCACTGACGACGGCGTTCAGACGTTCGGGCTTGAAGCCGCGGTTGGCGTAGTAGCCGTAATGGGTGTTCCACAGCACATACATGTCGAAGTCGGTCGGTTTGCGGCGGGCTTGCTGCTTGAAGCTGTCGTAGAGCGCGGACCAATGCCGCTGGGCCACTTCCAAGGAGGTCTCCGGGTCGTGGTAGCTGCGCGAGTCGCTGTAATGCCGCCACACGGACGGCATGATCTGGTAGCGGCTGACTTCGCCGGCGCTGCCGATTTCGTGGTCATCGCCGCCGGTCTCAATCATGCTGAGGGCATAGCGTCGCCGCTCGTCCAGCACCCCGGGATTGTCGGCGACCGGGATGGCGACCGCCGGGCGGGCGGCGGCCGGTAGCAATTTGGTTTGTGCCGGGCTGTGGGCGCGGACCGGCAAGGTTGTAAGCACCGTGGCCGCAATGACAGAATATCTGCTAAACTTTGCTTTCATCGTCTCTCCTTTGCTGAAACCTCCGATAGTTCATAAACCTAGCATATCTGCCATAATTCGCCATGGTTAAACTTTGCCGGCAACCGTCCCCAAGGTTCCCGGACAAACAACTCACACCGCCAGCAGGACAACAATCGGATATGAAATTACCGGAAGTGTGCTATGCTGAACCAAAGAAAATCATCCGGTCAGGTAACTCGCAGCACACCACCGGTTCCGCCGGGGAAAGGATTAGGATGTCGCCGTTAGCAGACTGTTGAAAAACGGATGATTTTTCAACGGTCTGTTAAGGATAATTAGGCCTTTCAAACTGTCCAAATCCCAAATTTGGCAGACTCTGGCCTATTATGACTTACCGAGTGAAAACGGAGGCTGGATGAGGGGGTGAAAAGGTCTGTCTGTAGTTGAAGCAGGCGAAGTCCAGAATGCCAGAAATGTGTCCGCGGAGTCCGGATATCATCAAAATTCAATCCTGAATCCCACGGCGTAGTGAAACGGCATAGTGGCCGGGCATTTGATCTCCAAGGCCTTTGCCTTTTGCTGCCACTCGATTTGTTCAGGACTGCCCAAGAGCGAAACGCATTTTACCGGGCGGGCGGACAGCCCGAAGTCACGGCCGAGGGATATGATTTTTAGACGCTCGCCCGGTTTCGGCACGGTCAGACAATACGCAAATAGGGAACCATCCTTGCCAACCATAAAACGGAAATCATCCGCGCTGAACTTGGATTCCGCATGCTTGCGGCCGAGCATACCGGTTGGCAGCGACTTAATTTTGCCATTGGCATCGTCGCCTTCGCCAAATTTGACCCAGCTCTTGCTGCCATAGATGCCTTCGCCGTTCGCGCGCAGCCAGTCGCCGATTTCCCGCAACATTTTTTTACTGCCCGCATCAAGCGAGCCATCAGGTTGCAGTGAAACGCAAACGGCATAGTTGCCATCGCGCGAAACATATTCCAACAGGCAACGGATGACCGCGCCGGCGTCGTAGGTGAAATTTGGACCGTAAAACCAGTCACCCACGGCGTTCTCGCCAATCCACGGCTGATCGGTTTTTACGGTGGCCGGAAAGGTTCCTTCCTGCGTGTTGACGATGCCGTTGCAGGGCGGATGGAACTTGATGATGCTGAACGTGTCCACCTGGCCGCGCTTGGCCAAAGTGTGATTGAAAAAATGCGCCACGACGCGGGGCGCTGCATCACACTTGAAACCGGACCCGCTGTGGTCGCCGGTGAACGGCTGCGTGGAATTGCCGTCCGTGTAGATGAAATCCGGATCGTATTGGTCAATCACGTCCATGATGCGCAGCGCCCACCAGGTCGCATACCAGTTGGCGTATTCCAGATGCCGCGTAAAAATTCCTTTTATGGCGGCGATGCCGATGTTGCCGTTGTTAATGTTGGAATATTCCAGCAGGTTGATGGTGTAGAGCAGGCGCGGGTCGAAGCCATCCCACCATTTGCCCTTGCCGTCCGCCTTGGTCAAATTGCCGTCGTAAGGCACGCCGGCTTTCGGACCGATCTGGTCGCTGCCGAAAGCAGTCTGATACCACCACCAGGTGTATTCGTGATGAAAGGAAACGCCGAAACGCATTCCCGTGCTCTTGGCGGCAACTGACCATTCGCCGAGCAAATCGCGGTGCGGGCCGAGGTTCACGGAATTCCACGGCTGATAACGGGAGTTCCAGTTATCGAAATTGTCGTGATGCACGCCCTGGATGATCAGAAAACGGGCGCCGGCATCGTGATAGGTTTTTACGAGGCTGGCGGGATCCAGTTGTTTGGGATTCCAGTCGCGCAGAACCTCCTTGTAACCGACTTCCGAGGGATGTCCGTAATTTTTGAGATGATTCGTGTAGGCCGGCTTGCCGGCATCGTAAAGCCGGCGCGCATACCAGTCGCCGCTCTGCCCGGCGGATTGCGGACCGAAATGCACCCAGATGCCAAACTTGGCGTCGCGCAACCACGCGGGACTGCTGGGATAATTGGTGTTGATCGAATCCCAAGTCGGCGCAAACGGGCCGGCCGCGATGGGGAAATCCATTTTTGTTTCGGAGAAGTTTTTCGGATCACTGAGCACCACAGAGCCGGGCGGCAGCGGTTTTGGAATTTCCGGCATGGGCGGTAACGATGAGGCGCAAACATTCAGTGCGCTGCAGAAGATCAGCAAAATAGGCAACGACGCTCTCACGAAGATGCAAGTATTCTCGCCAAGTAATGCGTTCTGTTTTCGTGGCATAAAATCAAGGTTGATACATTAGCCGGTAAAAGACCGACGGATTGGTTCCGCCCAAGGGAATATTCATCGTGGTGACCGCCGACGAACCCGGCACTACAACCCAGTTGGTCGTCAAGCCGGTGGGCAATGAATTGGTCTGCGCCAGCAAAACCCAGCCCAGATAGTTGGACGGCCAGGAAAGCGTCAAGGTTTTGTTGCTGACGCTGCAGGAAAGCTTGGTGGCCGTCGCTGGCACCGTTGACGAATATCCATAAGCCTGGACTTCCGCGAAACCCAAAGTGGAGCCGCTGGTTTTTTGCACCCGCAAATAGCGGTAGCCGGCTGGATTGTTGAGGTATTTGATCCACGAGTTGCGCAGGTTGGTGGTCTTGTAGGCAAACGGCACGCTGCTTTGTTCCGCCAGCACCGTGCGGCCGGTGAAATTCGTATTGTTGGCCGCCTGCACCTGGAAATTGCAGCGGGCATCCGGTTCGTCCAGGTCCGTGCGGGGAATCAGTTCGAGGCGTTGAATCACATAAGGCGCGCCCAGATCCACCGCCCACCAGCTATTCGTGTCAGTCGGGGCCGAGTGCCATGCCGAATTGTAATTCCAATCCGCCGCCGCCTGACTGATGGCGTTGGAGCTGGACGCCCAGGTGAATTTTCCGCGCGCCAGATTGGTCCCGGAATAGATATGGCTGAGCAGGTTGGTGTAACCCGGCCCGACGCCGGCCGCCTGGACGATGGCCTGCGCCGCCGAGGGCATTGCACCGTTGGTAAACGTCACGTAACCTTTGAACAAGGTCAGTCCTTGGGAGTTGTAAACCGTGGCGTCGGTGTAGTTGCTGATGGCGGAGTTATTGGGCCATTCCGCCGAGTCAAACCTCTGCCAGTTGGCGCCTTTGATGCCTGCGAAGACGTCACGAATCACATTGTTCGACCAGGTCAAACCGTAACTGCCTTCGTCCTGATAAAATCCAAAAGTCCAGAGATTGGTGTTAGGCTGGTTGATGTCATAAATATCATTGCCGATGAAATAACTGTTCGGCGGCCAGACGCCCGAAGTGTAAATGCTGCCGCCGTCCTGGACATCATAGCGGGCGCCTTCCATCGCCATCGCGACCCGGTTCGAGGCCACCACGGTTGCGCCTTGACCATTGTTTGCCGCCAAACTCGCAATTCCGTTGCCGGCGACAAAGCCATCGTATTGGCTGTCTGCCAGATCGTTGCGCACGACCTGAAAACCGTAGCCACCCATGTTGTCCACCAGCGTGGCCGCCATGAAATCCATGCCGGAGTCGCGCATCACATTGTCCGCCACCATCGTATTGGTGGGGATTTCCGCCGCGCCATAACTGTGGTATTGCAGCACCGCCGCACCCGTTAAATCATCGAACAGGTTGCCTTGAATCAAGGTGTCCCGCGTGCCGGCGTAGAGCTGAATACCGCAGGTGCCCTGACGTTGGATGGTGTTGCCGATGAATTGAACTCCCAGCGTGTTGGTCATCAGGATGGCGCCGGGAACTTCGGTCGTGTAATAAACCCTTTAGTTCAACTCAGGGAGTTCTTCCTTCGTCAAAGGCGTCATATTGGGAGTCATATTGTATCGCAAAATGCACTTGTTTGGTGGAAGGCCAATGCGGAAGCATGGGCTTTATGAAAGGAAAATGCATATGAAGCGATGGGATGGATTGATGGACGGATATCTCAAACAATGTGAGACGTGCGGGCTGAGTGAGGCGACGATTGTTGGTCTTCGGCACGAGTTGGAACGATGGGGGTTGTGGTTGAAGCGGCGGCGTCCGAAGCCGAACCTGGAGGAAGTGGATGGGGAGATGCACATGGATTATATCCGCTGCCGCACGCGATTTCATGCGAAGTCCACGGTTGCTGGTTTGACGAGCAAACTGCGGCTGATGGGGGAGTATTTGGTGCAGGAGGGAGTGTGGCGTAAAAATCCGATGCGGTGGATAAAGGGACCGCGACTGGATGCCCGCGGCCGCATGCCCCGGCGGATCGGGGCGGAACATTTAAAAAAGCTCTGGGCGGCATCAAGTGAAAACCGCAATGATTACCAGCAGCATTTGTCGATTGCGGTGCTGGCTTTGCTGTATGGCACCGGGTTGAGGCGGGGCGAGTTGGAGCGATTGGATTTGGAGCACTGGAAGCGGGAGGAAGGGATTCTAAAGATTGATGGACGCAAGACCGGACAGGAACGGAATGTGCCCGTATCCGAAGGTATCTGGCGCTGCTTGGAAGCCTATCTACCCCTACGCCAAAATCTGTTGGAGCGGCGGGGAGTTTGTCGTGAACCGGCCTTGTTCTTGAACCGTGATGGTCTGCGAATGAGTTCCGAAAGCCTAGGCTTAATGGTGCATCGCATCGCCAAGCGAGCGGCGGTGCCGCTGGTGAGTTTGCATCAATTTCGTCACACCTGCGCTTCGGATTTGCTGGAGAGCGGCGTGAGTCTGCCGGAAGTTCGGCAGCTACTTGGCCACGCCACCGTGGTGACAACCACGCGCTATTTACACATTGCCGATCCGGAACGCGCCCGCGCCATCAAGCAGCATCCGCTTAATGATTATCTTGGTTTGGCAACCTCAGCAGAAAGGCAATCCCTATGAACAAGCTCCGTTTGGATCCATTGATCGAAGGCTATTGCTCGTGGAATCGAACGGAACCATCCGCGCATTGCGAAAAGTCCTGCGACCAAAGCAATCACGGCTTGGGTTGCAGAAAAATAGGGCATTACGGGGTTCACAATCACCCCGCCAACCAAAAATGAGAGGACTCCGGTGACGGCTCCCCAACGGATGCCAATTAAAATAGTAATGAGGATTGTGCCAACGGAGTCAATGAAAAGGGGCAGCTTCAGCAAATGGACAATCGTGCCGATACCGAGATTGATGAGAATTCCTAAGGGAACAAGCGCCATGGCAGCGGTGGCAGGTGCCAAGGATTGTTTATCAGATGAAACATTCGTATTCATGGGAGAAAGATGCTCGATGGCACTTGTTTTCGGCAAGTTTTTGAATGGCGGGAACGGGCGAAAAAAGCCGCGCAAATTTTGCGCCGATTTTTCTCGTTAATTTGCTGCGGCAATGTATATTATGTTTGTCTTCCAACGCTGGGAGAACGTGTTATGGTAACGACAGTTGAACTTTCTGAAAAGCGAATTGGCGAAGAAGTGTATGCCATTCAGCAGGCTGCCCGGAGACTCCGGGCAGGCCGCAAGGATGCGCTGGCATTTCTGAAACGTATTGGTGCCGATGGTTGGCCCAATTCGCCAACGAGATTCAACGAATCGAAGACCGCCCGGCGAACGAAGATGTGAAAACACATGTCATTGGCTACCACGGGTGCGACCTTCAAGTTGCACTTGAAGTCGTGACTCGTAAGGAAAAATTGAAACCGGGAACAAGTCGCTACGACTGGCTCGGAACAGGTGCTTACTTTTGGGAGGATGATCCCCACATGGCTTGGTTATGGGCCAAACACACAGCCAAGCAACGTCCTAACATCATCAAAACCCCTGCGGTTGTGGGAGCTGTGATTGATCTGACTGATTGCTTAAACCTAATCCAGACAGGAACTTCAAAATTGCTAGAAGCAGCGTATGAAGCGCTCTCTCAAGAAATTTCCCGCGTGGGCGGGAATATGCCAAAAAACGTCAGTGAAGAAGAACGCTATCTCGACCATGCGGTCTTTGAAACTCTCCATGAACTTCGCCGAAGACAACGCCTTTCGCCTTTTACATCTGTGCGCGCCCTTTTCCAAAGTGGCGAATCGGTGTTTCCTGGTTCAGGAATACGAAAGTGGGATCACATTCAAGTATGCGTAAGAGATTTAACAGTGATCGAGGGCTGTTTTTTGGCGAATGCGGTTTAGGGTGGTTCGCAAAGTTGTATTTACAACTTCTGTCATCCATCCCCGCTGGCCGACTTTTCATTTGAACCGCCACCCATCAGTGCCCAGCTTGCCGAATTCCAAAGAAAACGGGTTTATTACTGAAAACGAATTCAAGCCCCTTCGGCAGATTTTAACCGTGCCGGTTCTTCAAGAATTTCCAACAGCGCATTCGCACAATAAACCCGGTCGCGTTTCGCATCACCTGATTGCTTCACAATTCCAAGGCGCTCCAGCCGCTCAATGGCGCGCTGCGCCGTGGTAAAAGCCACGCCTAGTTTTTCAGCCGCGCCTTTGGCAGTGATGAAAGGATTCGCGGCTAGGAGTTCCACCACACGCAGCGGTGCATTTGTCGAATCACCGGCAACTTTCTTTTGCCATTCGATCAGCTTGCTGTTGATACGCGCCGCGCGGCTCAAGGCATCTTCTGACATGCGAGCCACGCCTTGCAAAAAGTATTCAAGCCATTCATTCCATGCGCCACGCTCGCTGACGCCGCGCAAGCCGTCGTAATAATCCCGGCGCGCGGCTTCAAAGAACGCCGAAAGGTATAGCAAGGGCGTCGGGAGAATTTGCCGCTCAATCAGGAACAATGAAATCAGCAGGCGGCCAACCCGCCCGTTGCCATCCAAAAACGGGTGGATGGCCTCGAACTGGTAGTGTGCCAGCGCAATCGTCACCAGCGGCGGCAGTTCCGATTCATGCAGAAACTTTTCCCAAGCGGCCAGACACATTTCCACTTCACCAGGCGGCGGTGGAACGAACGAAGCGGTTGCCAGTGTGCTGCCGGGTTTGCCGATCCAGTTCTGGATTTTTCGGAAACGTCCCGGCGTGGCCTGTTGCCCACGCACGCCAGTCATGAGTTTCTCGTGCAATTCGCGGATGATGCGAACGCAAAGCGGAAGTTCCTTGAGGCGGAGAATCCCATGCTCCAAAGCCACGACATAATTACCTACTTCTCGCAGGTCGTCAGGGCTGCGATCCACGGACGCGCCAGCCTCCGCCGCCAGCAACTCGCCCAGCGTCGCTTGCGTGCCCTCGATCTTGCTGGACAGCACAGCCTCGCGTTGCAAAAACGGGCGCATCAAAATATGCGGATTGGGCAACCGTCCTCCTTCTCCGGCCAGTTTTCCAATCAATCGGTCGGCGTCCGACAGCACGCGAATTAGTCGGGGCGTCCAATCGAGCTTCGGCGGCAACGGGGCAGGCACAAAAGCAGCGTAGCTGCCTTGCGGCACTTTCTTGCCCGGAATGTTTGATTTGCTGGCCATTGGTTACTTTCGACGGTGAAAATACCACACACCGCTATTTTCATAAAAGCATAAAATCGCTAATAGCGCAACTTGCTATTTGCGCGGCTGAAAATATAAGTGACGGCCACGTTTGTAAGCTCGCGCTGGCCTTAACGGTATCGCGCCCTTTCGGCAAAACGGTAACGGATAAAGTGTTTATCAACGCCGTGGACCAATGTATTGACCCAAAATCGTTTGTCTGGTGTTGCTTATCTGCTCAAACTGAGCGGACACTGCGTCGAACTTTTGTGCCGCTCGGTTTTTCGGTTTCTTCCCTTTACGGTTCGAGCGGTTTAACAGGCGAAGACATGGACTCTTTGGGCAACAGGGACATTGTTGTAACGACACCTGAAAAATTGGACTTCGCACTTCGCAACAATCCGGAGCTCCTAGATGCGGTCGGCCTGATTGTTTTGGATGAGGGACACAGCATTGGTGTCGAGGAACGCGAAGTCCGCTATGAGGTGCTGGTGCAACGATTGCTTAAAAGAGAAGATGCGTCTCAACGGAGAATCGTTTGTTTATCTGCACTTTTGCCAACTGGGGAAGAATTGAATGATTTTGTGGCATGGCTCCGGCACGATGAACCTGGGGAACCGGTAACTTCCAACTGGCAGGCAACGCGCCGACGCTATGGACAAATTGTGTGGCAGGGTGATCGCGCCCGGCTGACTTTTCGGGTTGATGCCGAAAGGCCTTTTGTTCCGGCATTCATCACTGCAAAACCTGGGCTTGGTCAAAGACGAACCCCTTTTCCGAAGAATGGCCAAGAATTCACCTTGGCGTCCGCATGGAGGTTTGTGGAACAAGGTCAAACAGTTTTGATTTATTGTCCCATTAAGAAATCGGTTGAGCCTTTGGCAGCGGTGGCTTTGACATTGAAGGAGCAAGGATATTTGGACAGTCTTTTGCCGCGCGAATTGTCTGATGAAAAACGGCAACATTTTACCGAAGCGGTAAATATTGGAACAGAATGGCTTGGGGCTTATCATCCTGCCGTTCAATGTCTCGAATTGGGCATTGCCGTTCACCATGGTAGTTTGCCGAGGCCTTTTCAAAGAGCGGTTGAACGGCTTTTACGGGATCAAATATTGAAAGTTACGATCGCCTCGCCAACACTTGCTCAGGGTCTAAATCTATCCGCCACGACACTACTTTTTCATTCCATTTACCGTAATAGAAAAACTATTCCACCCGAAGAATTCATCAATGTTGCTGGTAGAGCTGGCAGAGCTTTTGTGGACGTGGAAGGCCAGGTCGTTTGCATTGACTTTGAAAATAAATTGGGGCGCGCATGGGAAGGGCTTGTCCAAGCTTCGCAAAAGCGCGATGTCAAAAGTGGATTGTTCCGGCTTGTGATGCAGTTATGCCTACAGATGCAGGCTAAGGTTCGTGGCAACATGGAGCAGTTCATCGAATATGTCACTGGTAACAGAGCCGCTTGGGAACCTCCAGCCCCCACCGACGATGATGAAAACCTACAGCACATTTGGAGGTCGGAACTTGTGCGATTGGACTCTGCAATTCTAGCGCTCATCTCACATGACGTAGATGTAAATGATTTAGCGCGCGCACTTGATGATGTGCTGGAAGGTTCATTATGGCAACGGAGCTTGCAGCGTGGCAGCGAGAATGTCCAATTGGCTGCAAAGGCCGTCCTTAATGGGCGTGCTAAATTTATCTGGGATAATTCGACGCCACTGCAACGCAAAGGCGCTTTTTACGCAGGAGTCTCCTTCGACACAGGAGTGCAACTCAGCACCCGCGCAGCAGAGTTGAATTCACTTCTCGTTGCGTCCGACGCCGAGTTTCTGGCCGGAGATGTAGAGAACGCCATAACGCACACGCTGGAATTTGCCAGGATTGCCTTCGCGATTGCTCCGTTTGATCTGGAGGAGTTTCCAGCAGGATGGGAGAATATTATTCGACAGTGGATTTTGGGATATAGTTTGGCAGACATTGCCGGAGGAATTGAGTCTGAAGTCGTAAGCTTTGTAGAGAACGCTTTGGTTTACAAGCTTGTGTGGGCTCTTGAGGCAATCCGGGTTCGTGCCATCGCGGCTGGTGAACTGGATGAAGACTCATTCAATGGTTTTACTGCGATGGCGGTGGAAACCGGCACAAATCTTTACGCAGCATCGCTCTTGATTCACTGCGGCCTTGCCTCAAGAGCTGCAGCAATAAAGGCTGTAAATGATGAAAATGGAGATTTCACAGACACCCGTGAGATGCGACGTTGGATTTTTTCTCCCGCCGTGAAACGCAGGACTTTTGATGCCAATTGGCCGACACCAACGACGGGGTCATTATGGAGGGATTTTGTTGACGGGTTGGGCCGCGAAACACTTGAAAAATGGGATGAGACTAATTTTGAAACAGCAATAAATTGGCACGCAGAACCGCTCCGGGCCGGAACGCCTGTGCGCATCAAAAATGGCAAGGCAGTTTTTTCAATTAAGTGGGATCCAGTTGGAGAATTGCTGCAAGAGATTTCGGACACAGGTGGAGTATTCGTTGCTCATGTAACGCTCGTAATGGGGTCACAAACACCACTCGTTGGGATAAGGATATCTGCCGGGCAATGAAAAGGCCAGCCAGATGGTTGCCGATTTTAAACAGCATGAACCGGAGCAACGCGAACAAATGAGAATAGAGAGATTAAATCGTCCTAAAAATGTCCTTAACGCTGATTTAGCCAGGACGCTTGATGCCGATTTATTCGACAGCCATGAGTTTAAATCCCAAAAATCCTATCAGGAGATTGAATCCGCAATCGTGAACGCCTTCCAAGCCCAACCCGGCTTCAGGCTTACACGCCATAACTCGCCGAAGCCTGAAACATTTTTGATTGAAGTCGTGCAGGATATTTCCGGGGTTCTGCTTTCTGGCGGGCAGCGGGTTTGTGTGATTGTCGGCGGTCAAACCAAAGACAATGAGACGCAAATTTTATTCAAGGTCTTGGAATACAAAACCAAACACAATGTCAGCATGCCGGGGTTGCTCGCATTCCGGGATGACCAGTCCACCGTCGCCGTCAATGCCGCCCGGATGGAAATGACCGATAAACTTCAGAACCGTGTGATCGAAGGGGTGGCGAACGTGACGGCCATCATTCAACTTGCGATTGGTCAAACCCCGCCGGCGGCAACCCCGTAACTGGCTGACTTGATTCCACCGCGCTGGCTGTTGGCGGGGCGATAACGCCGCACAGAGGGCAGCGCTTTAATCCATCCGGCCAGAGGTCGTTCCAATCGAAAACATTGCCGCACGTTTTACAGGGAACCTTGATGTTCGCCATGCGTTGGATTGGTTATTTTCATAATAAACCCATTCTAACACAGGCGCGGAAATAATAAAAAGCCCCGGGCAATAGATGTCTGGGTTGAGAATCGATATGGGGTGGTAATTTTTTTCCGTAAGGCTATGCTACTGGCGGACTGAGAATTCTCGGTCGGTGGGCGTCTTCAGGCTAAAGCCGGAGACGCCCATTTAGCATGTGGAAACACCTGCCACCGGAAGATCACGAATCACTTCGGCCTTCCAGACTTGCTTCAACCGGAAAAACCGGCCATAGTGTTTCTGGTTAAGAAAGCAGGCAGCATGAATCATTCTGAAACCGATCAAGTGAGTATGGAACTGGCCCGACGCATTGCGGAGCGGATGCGTTGGCAGCCGGAAGTGCTGGATTTTGCCCGCGCCAACCTCGCGCGCTGGTCACAACAAAACAACTCCGCCCCGTCGCTGCTGCGTTGCTATGCCGAATGGCAGCAAATTCTCTCCCGCCCGGTGGAGGAGATTTGCAACTTGCTTTGCTCTGAATCGGATAACGCCCAGCGGTTGCGTCAAAATTCGCCCTTCGCCGGCGTGCTCTCGCCGACGGAAGTCTGGGAAATCAAATCCCGCTTCCGCCATGCACCGGCAACAGCTTGAACATATCATCCGGGCTGCCGCCGGCATCACCGGCGCGGCGGAATTTGTCATTGTCGGCAGCCAGTCCGTGCTGGGACAGTTTCCCCAGGCTCCCGACGAATTACTGATATCCATTGAAGCCGATGTTTTCTCCCTGCGCGATCCGGCCGATAGCGATTTGATTGATGGTTCCATTGGCGAAGGCTCGCCCTTTCATCAAACCTTTGGCTATTACGCGCACGGGGTCAGTGTCGAAACGGCAGTTTTGCCCAGCGGTTGGCAGGATCGCCTGGTTCCGGTGCGCAACGAAAATACTGGTAGTGGCACTGGTCTCTGTTTGGAAATTCATGATCTGGCAGTTTCCAAGCTGGTCGCGGGACGGGAAAAAGATGTCGATTTCCTTGGCGGTTTGTTGCGCCATCGGTTGGTGCAAGCGCCCGTCATTAAGGAGCGGCTTGCCAAAACGGCACTGCCCGCCGACCGGCTTCAAACTTGCCTCGCACGATTGGAGCGTTTGGTCAGCTCCGGCGGCAAATAGTTTTCCGATGGTGTGATGTAATCATCACCGTTCCCAAAAAAAGCCCCGGCCAAAAATAGTCGGGGTGGTTAATTAATAGGCGAAGTAGCCCAAGCTGCGGAGTGATTTAAATTCCAACCGACCCATGACGATGTGGTCCAAGACCTCGATCTTCAAGAGTTGGCCGGCCCGGATCAAATCCCGTGTCACCTTGATGTCCGCCTCGGATGGAGTGCTTTCGCCGCTTATGCCGCATACGGCATAAGCGGCGTTATACCGCATCCAGTTTTATGCCGCAGAGTTCGCCGTCCACCTGATTTTTTAGGGAGTAGACAGCGTCCCGATGCGGCATAAAACGGAAGGTCGGTCAGAGCGCTTTGAGGTAGGCCAGCAGCTTGTCATCTGGCCGATAGCGCCCGGGCTTGCTCTGGACTGGATTCACTCTATTGAGAATGGCCTCTTTTAATTGGAGGTTCGCATCCAGATATATCTGAGTTGTATCGAGCGACTCATGGCCGAGCCAGATAGCAATTAGGGATCTATCCACACCCGCTTGGAACAACTCCATAGCGGCAGTGTGTCGAAGCACGTGCGGTGTCACGTGCTTTTTTAATAGCGACGGGCACGTTTTACAGGCTGCTGCAACATGCTTGGCCAGCGCGTGCTGCACCGCATCTGCGCTCATTCGGCCGCCACTGCTGCTTGGGAACAAAATGCCTGATTCGTCATCTCCCTGTTCATGGATCCATACTTTAAGCACAACCACCGTGGACCTGGCCAACGGCGTGCAACGTTCTTTCCGGCCTTTTCCCTCACAACGAACATGTGCCCCGTGGCCAAGCATCACGTCCCCTTGTCGCAGTCCCGTAAGTTCCGAAAGCCTCAGCCCGGTTTGCATGGCCAACAACATCAGCGCGTGATTGCGTCGGCCGATCCAAGTGGATTTATCGACGCTGGCAAGCACCGCTTCAACTTCAGGCCGGGTAAGGTAACTAACCAATCGCCGGGCAAGTCGCTTGTAGGGGATCGCCAGCACTCGTTGGATTAAACTGGCGTGTTGCGGTGCTTCCAAAGCGGCGAAGTGATAAAACGAACGCAGGGATGCCAACCGGGCATTGCGACTGCGCGCATCATTGCCCCGGCTGGATTCCAAGCTGTCCAAAAAGTCCGTGACCAAGTTCGTGTCGAGTTGGGCCAGCGATAGCATCGAGGGCGGGGTGTGCAGTCGTTTTTGGGCATACGCCAAGAACAACCGGAACGTTTGCGCATAGGCCGATACCGTGTGAGGACTGGCCTTGCGCTGTGTGACCAGCCGTTTTGCGAAGAACGCTTGGCACAGTGGTGAGAAGTCCGCAATGGATTTCATCGAACGACTCCTTTCCATCTGGTTTCAATGCGTTTGCTGGCGGCTACCAGCAACTCCGGCGTGCTGCTCAGATACCAATACGTTCCACTGACGTTTCCATGTCCAAGATAGGTGGATAATATCGGCATCCGCTGGGGCACTGATTCTCCGCGCCGATACCATCGCAGCAGCGTCTGGATGGCAAACCGGTGGCGAAAGTCGTGCAAGCGTGGACCGTGGCGCACGCCGGGCTTGCGGATGCCGATCTGCCGCGACAACTCGCGAAAGATAAGACTGAGATTGGGTTTTCCCAGCTTGGTTCCGCGACTCGTTACCAAGAACGTTGGCAGGGCACGCCCGGCAAAGATCTGATCACGAAGATTGGCATAATCACGCAACACTGCCAGCGTCGAAGGATGCAACGGCACCAAACGTGTTTTCCCAAACTTCGCCCCACGGATGTTCAGCACTCCCGCTGACCAGTCCATATCCTGTGGCTGAAGATTAACCGCCTCGCCCAACCGCAACCCGCTGACGGCCAGCAATCCGAACAGACAGTAATAGGTATGCCGTTGTAATTGATGTGGGGATTCGATTTTCAGCGCCGCTTGCAAGAGTCTGCGGATCTCGTCATGCGAGTAAACATAAGGATGCGCTCGCCGAGAACGGAACCGCAGCAGGCCAGTAGGCGGGATTTCAGTTTTAGGATCAAACCCAAAGCGGTAACGAGCAAACCCGCGAATGATCGCTAACCGGCGGGACCAGGAAACCGGTTTTTCGTGCTGACGCTGCGTGGCGTATTCCACCGCCAGTTTGCTGGTGATATGCACCGCTCCATGCTTCTGTAAATATGAGACGAACTCCGTCAGGCATACGCCATATTCCCGGAGCTTGAAGCCCAGGCTCCGGCGCAAGGCCAGATAATCATCAACCGCTAGTTGGAGCGTGCTCATCGGGCACCTCCCGGCCACGGCAGCGCCAAGGCCCGCAGTGAGTTGAGGTCAACCTTGGCGTAGATGGCAGTGGTATCAAAGCTTCGGTGACGGAGCACTTCTCCGATCTCGTCGAGTGACGCGCCTTTGCGCAACATGTCTGTGGCCAGGCTGTGTCGCAATAGATGTGCTCCGTTGCGGCCTGAGACCACGCCGGATTTTTTTAGCGCCCGCTTTACCAGGCTCGCCATCGAACCCGCACGCCTGAAGCCTTCAATGGGAGCGTAGTTCCGGATGAAGAGCCGACGACACGAGCAGTGTGGCCGGTCGTGACGCAGGTAATTCGCAATCGCTTTGGCCACGTCCGCCGGCAGCGGTAATTGCGCCCACTTGTCGCCTTTGCCGCAGATGGTGATTCGTGCATTTTCCCAATCAACGTCCTCCAGCCGAAGCTTGATCACTTCGCCTGCACGCAAACCGAGCCGGGCCAGCAACAGCAGGATGGCGTAATTGCGTCGGCCCAATGCAGTCTTCCGATCACAGCGACGTAGCACCTGCCGCACCTGTGCAGCGGGCAAATGCTTCGGCAAGTCTGATAACCGCCAACGCGCCACGGCCGGAACGGCCAATGAAAGATCGATGTCAATTAGCCCCTTGTAATACAGATAACGAAACAACCAACGGGTTGTCCTCACGAGATGTCGCGCATTGAATGGCCCATGATCATGCGCATGTCGCTGAATAAAGCCCGTCACGTCGGGCGCACATAGCGTGGAAAACCTCAACGGGCCATCACCAAACTTTTCAGTCAAGAACCGACGGGCAGTCAGCCGGAAGTGCGGTATTGAGCCGGGCGCCAGATTGCGTTCGTTCAAAAGAAAGTGTTCATACGCTCCGATCAACTGTTCCAAAGCAGTTCTTCGCTTCGGATTTGCCATCGGTGTTGCTCCCAGTCTGCGGAGCATTGCCAATAACCGCCGCAAGGTTGATGCTCCCGCATTCCTGCCATAGCCACGCCGAGATACCAATCGCGAACAGTCGAGCATGGCCGCTTCATCCAAGTCACGCACCCCATGTCCGGTCCGTTTCATCCAGCGGCCACATATCTTGAGGACATGGAGCTGTTCATAAAGTGAACCAACGGCGTAGCCTTGTGCTTTGACCTGAGCTAAGTAAGAGTTGATGTATGAAGAAAGCGGCCCAAAAGAGCCGCCCGAGGGAGTGGATGTAGTTTTCATCCACCCCACAATCTCACGTCGGCAGGCATCCATGCCCGCCTTTTTATGCCGCAACCACCCATCTGATCAGACTGGTTTCAAGGCCAAATCTGCCTCACATACGGCATAAAACTGGATGCGGTATAACACCGCTAGGATGGTTGTGTTATGTGAAGCTTCGAGTTATGTGCAGTCACCGATTGGCGGGACTGGCATTACTCGGGCTTTCAGTGAGGAAGGAATGCCATGGATTCGCATGAACTACCCAAGGATAGCAATCCCGGCCAGATCATTCGCACATTGAAAATCGAGGAGGATGGTGACTTCTCCAGAGGACGTATCAAACCCAAGATTCGCCTCATGGGACACTGGCTTGAGCGCGCAGGCTTTAAGCCCGGAAGTCGCGTCTCCGTCAGACACCTTGGTTCCGGCGTCATCGAGTTGCGCTCCGAGAGCTCCAAGATGAATGGGTAAAAGCAAACCTCATCAGACGAACTCGACTGTCCGTCGCGACGCAGGTCTTTCGTTACCGGTTACTTCACATAACCGCTGTGCTTATTAGGGCGCAGCGGTTTTTTATTTCATGATGTTACAGTTTTGCCAGCCACGACATGAGTTTGTCGTCATCCCGCCAGGAACATTTGCGGTTGGATTGGGCTGGGATCAGTTTTTCCGCCGACTGAAGCGTCTTGCGTTTCATCTCCAGATCGATCTCGACATAGCCATTGGTCGTCTCGATGGAAGTATGGCCCAGCCAGGACCGGATCATATTGAGGTCAATATTGGATTGGAGCAGGTGCATCGCCGTGGTATGGCGAATGGTATGGGGCGTGACCCTTCTGGTGAGCAGTGAGGGACAAGAGTTCGCAGCCACCGAGACACGATGGGCAATAATATAGCGCACCCCAAACCGGGTGATCCGATTACCTTCGCGATTAGTGAACAGCGGTGTCGCGTCATCCAGACGGACACCGCGTTTTTGTAAATATGCTTTGAGGGCTGAGATGGTTTCTTTCCAGAGCGGACACGTTCGCTCTTTGCGACCCTTGCCGTGGATGAGAACCGTGTGCGGACGGCTGAAGCGCAGATGATTCACATCCAGATCAACCAGTTCTTGTGCACGCATTCCGGTGTTGTAAAGCAGTCGCAGCAGGGCGTCATCACGCCGCCCCAGCAGCGTCCGGCCATCGATGCCGGCAAAGATTTTGAGCACTTCATCTCGTTCCAAGTATTCCACAACGTGATGAGAGTGTCGCTTGAATGGAACGGCCAGGATGGCTTGGACTTGTGCCAAGTGACGCGGGTCAATGCTGGCCAGATAATTGAAAAAGGCGTGGATGGCAGCCAGCCGGGCATTTCGAGTCGGCACGCTGTTTTTGCGGACACGCTCCAGATAATCCAAGAAGTCACGAACCCGGTCGGCGGTCAGGTCTGCCAGCGTCAGGGCGGTGCAGGTTTTCCGCTGCTGTTGGCCAACGAACTCCAAAAAAAGTTTCAGAGTGTCGCGGTAGGCCAGCACTGTGTGGCCGCTGAGTCCACGTTGGGCAAGCAGGTGTTGCTCAAAAAACCCGCGCAGGGGCGTGGCGATTTCACTGTGGGTCATGGATCACCTTTCTGGTCAGCGGCGGCACCGCGAAGTGCGAATGAAACCGCCGGCCCACGCCCGCCAACAACTCCGCAGTGGCGTGCAGATATACTTCAGTGCACGACACCGTGGAGTGGCCCAGATAAGTTGAGAGCAATGGTAGCTTGACCGAAAGATTGGCCCCTTCGCGATACCAGGCCAGCAAACGGTTGACGGCAAAAGAATGCCGAAAATCATGGATGCGTGGGCCGCGATGCCCCGGCGGCTTGCGGATGCCAAGTTGCCGTATGATTTTCAGGAAGACGGTGGTGAACCTCGCCTCCCCGTAACGCTTTCCCCGGAGATTGACAAAGAGTGGCGCGTCCGCCGCCGCCGACCAATCCGCCCGGCGACGTTGTTGTAAATAAATCTGAAGCTGCCTCGCCACGGAAGCGGACAGCGGAACATTGCGAGTTTTTTTGAACTTGGTCTCGCGCACTAACAGCACACGCCGTTTGAGGTCAATATCCGCCAGCGTCAGTTTCAAGGCTTCACCAATCCGCAGACCCGTGGCGTAGAGTAATCCCACCAGATTGGAGATGACGGCGGGTCTTAAACTCCCGCGTGGACCCAGCCGCCGGGCGGCGGCCATGATTTGCCGGACTTCCTTTCGCGTATAAATATAGGGTGCCGGCCGGGTGCGGTGTGGCAAAAAACTCCGGTGCACCACACAGGTTCGTGGATCGAAGTAGGCCAGATATAGGCAGAACTGGCGCAGCATGGAGATCCGGTTGATCCGCGTGCCGATGCTCAAAGTTTCCAGGCTCTGGATCCAGCGCTCGGCGATTTCACGGGTGATGGTTTCGCCGGGCTGGAGTTCTCGGACCAAAAAGCGGTCGAGGTAAAGGAGGATTTTCTGGTGGTCGATGCTTCGCCGTCCGGCTCGCTGGCGGGTTTCCAAAAAACATTGGAGCCGGAAGGCCAAGGGACTGCGAAAGATGCACGACGCCATACGATCAACCTTTCTCCGGCCAGGGCATGGCCACTTCACGCAGTGTTTTTAAATCCGCCTTTGCATAGATAAAAGTGGTGTCGATGTAACGATGGCCCAACACGTCGGCGATGGCTTTGATGGGCGAGTCGTTCGCCAAAGCCCGAATGGCCCAGGAATGACGGAGGGTTCGGGAACCACCGCCAGCAATGGTGACACCAACCTTGCACATATATCCACGCACGATGTGGGAGATCACCCCGCTGGTGAGCGGACGGACGGGGGCTTTGGTCGTCAGGAAAACTTCTCGAAACGGGGTTTTGTCATACCGATGGCGGAGATAACCAACCAAGGCGTCACCCACTGAGTCCATGAGGGGCAGCATCACTTCCTTGCCACCCTTTTGCGCCCGAATGCGGATGCGTGAGTGTTGCCAATCGAGGTCGTCCAGCAACAGTTCGGCGACCGAGACGCCACGCAGACCATAAGCCATCATCAGCACCATGAGGGCGTAATCCCTGGCACCGTTCGGTGTATTCCGGTCAATCGCCGCGAGCATCCGTTCCAAGGCCGAGTCTTCCATCCCCTTGGGCAATGAAGCATAGCGATAGGTTCGGACGGGAGGAATCAGTCCCGAAAAATCCATGCCGGCATATTGGTGGGCGGCGCAATAATGAAAAAACCGGCGGAGGGATGAACCCAACACTGAACGATTTTCCGGGCTATCTTTGAGATGCCGGTTCAGATAGCTCTCGACGATTTCAGGTCCCATCATTTTGAAACGCTGACGGCTGACCTTTCGCCCCAGCGCGGCGAGGAAAGAACCTACTTGCATCCGGGCTCTTTTGATTGTCACCGGCGTAAGTTCACATTCGTCGTGAAGATATTGAAGATAGGGATCAAGCAACCAATCATAGGGTTTTTTAACCCGTGGTGGCTTGGGTGGTTTCAAAGTTCCAGTTTCGATCAGATAGCGGAACAGGATCTTCAAAATGCTCTGCGCCAAAGCCCTGGGCGAATAGGTCGCACTGGCCGTTCGTGTGTTGACCAGATAGACATCAAGAAAAGGTTCGATGAGCGATTCGTCCAGTTCGCGCACGGTTTTAATTCCCCGCTCAATCAGAAAGGCATTGAACTGGCAGCATTTGCCCAGCACCGCGCTGCCACACTGGCGGGAATATCCCTTGGCCACCAGGTCAGCGGCGAAGCCATCAAAGTAGGGGCCGAGTGGGCCGCGCCGAAAATCGACCAGGGTGCGCTTTTCTTTATACCAATATTCGAGCATAAGGTTTTTCTCCTTTTTGCTAAAACCCGCGCAGGTCGTTCGTATCAATTACAGACGGGGCAAACCATTCGGGCGTTACAAGATGACAGAAATAAAAAAACCGCTGTGCCGCAAAAAGCACAACGGTTATGTGGAGTAGTATCAGACGAATGCCATCATCAGAACGATCCGGTGGGCGGCTTCGTCTCATTCACCATCGCCACCTCAAGCGAGCGCAATTCAATTACGCCCGGAGCCACACAGGTGACATGGACACGATTGCCCGGCTGGAACCCAGCCCGTGCCAACCAGTGCCCCATAAGGCGGATTTTAGGTTTCATGAGCCCCTTCCAGAAGTCGCCATCGGCCTCAATCTTCAGCTTGCGAACAGGCAGAGGCGACTCGGTCCGCCGGAGTGATTCGCTATCTGGCATAACACTCCCTTCGCCTTGAATCCCGAGTTAAGGTCAGTCCCGCCAATCGGCAACTGCACATAACTCGAAGCTTCACATAACACAATTTATGTGTTGCAGCACATAAATTATGCAGCAGCAAAATGGCTGCCGAGCTGCTGATCACTGCGGCCCGGAACACCTCGCGTGGATGAACCAACACGGTATCCATCGTGCCAATGGTCAACAGTTGATGTCCCTTTACCCGCTTGCGCGTGTTCATGAACAGCACCACGAAACATTCGCATTCCGGATTGAAATACGGATGCGTTTCGATGTGCAATCGCCAGTAGGCAGCAGCCTGTTCGGGCGTCTCGCACACGAGCAAGTCGCTCGGCACGGGACAATCCCGCAAGGCCGTCACCCGGTATTCCTTCGGGTTGTAATCACGCATGGGCTGTTACCTCACTTTCCGGCATCTTGTCCAGAATGAAGTCCGTCGCCTTCTGTGCCTGCGCCGCCGCGTGGACGATGAGAGTTTTGTCCTCCTTCAACTGTTTCAGCCAGCCTTCGAGATAGGCGGCGGAACTGTTGATCGTCCGGTCCACGATGCCGGCGTAACCGCAGAGAAAAGCGCTGCCCATTTCGGCGATCAATTCCTCCTTGCCGTAGGGATCAGAACCATGACCGTTGCGTTCCACGATGCCGGCGCGCTTCAACCGTTTTTCATGGCCGGTCGAATGCACCAGCTCATGAAACAGCGTGGCGTGATAGTTGTCCTCGGCGTCGAACCGTTCGTGGTTCGGCATGCCGATGATGTCAGTGGCCGGGGAATAATAGGCGGCATTCATGCCGTGCTTGATGACGGGCGGCTGTGGCATCTTCGCCACGATCTCCGCCGGCATGGTCTGAACAAACGCCGAATCATCTGTCTTGGGGACATTTTTCAATCCCTGGCATTGCGACACATTGAAGACGTGATACAGGCGCAGGAACGGAATCTTCCGATCCTCGCCAGACTCCCTGTCTTTAACTTTCATCGGTTTCCAGAACACGACCGGGCACGATTTTTCGCCCGGCTTGATCTGGCCGCCCAGCAGGTTGGCCTGCCGGAGCGTAAGCCAGTGCGGCGATTCGTAGTTTAGGGCCATGAGCAGGAACACATTGATGCCCCGATACGGTTTCTGCGTGACGAGGTTGCGGGGCAGCCCGGTCTTGACCGACCAAGGTTTGTGCCAGGGCACGGTGCCCTGTGACAGCAGGTTGACGATGCGTTCGGTGATACGGTCATACGATTTGTTATTCATAATTTTTCTCCTGTGGTTTGTTTTTGTTTGTGAATGAACCCTGTGAACCCAACGTGAAGCGTATGACTTCGTGCCATTTCCTGGGAGACGTGCGAACTTGCCAGAACCGGCAATAGAAATACCGGTCGCACCATTCAGTGTGACCGGCTGATATTTACTCCGCCTTGAATTTCAACTGCGACACCAGACATTCGCCGGGGTCAACATCATCACGCGGGCCGAGATAAACTGGTTGATGCAAAGCCAGGCTGTCCCGGTAGGCGTAGAGGTAACGCACCTCGACAATGGTGCCGACCGATGGGATTTGATGATTGGCCGGGATGGTGACATTGCCGCACGAAACCAAGCTCCGTCCGTTGAACAAGCTCACCTCCACGCTGCGCTGAGTGTTGACCCTGGCGACCACCGCCGACATCGTGGCGACAAACTTGAATTTCAACTGCGGCCCGCCACTGTTGGGTTTGCCCGGGGTATAGGGCGCATCCAACCGTTTGAAAACGATGCCCTCGCGATTCTCCCGCCGCAGCCGCTGATACAATTCAGTCTTTTGCTGGGTGCTAAATGCAGTAGAAGCCAGCCGGATGTATTTATAATCCGAACGAGTCAACATCAGCAGGTCGATCAAGCG
>Ga0364918_10072_pt1 | contig 26236 bp, 23 predicted proteins | sample SorcelJu500001C6_2_FD_206957 | JGI IMG/M metagenome (GOLD analysis project Ga0364918, IMG submission 206957) | Enriched cells from Trout Bog Lake Hypolimnion, Wisconsin, USA - BchlTB.June20.5000.01.C6 | ecosystem: Environmental > Aquatic > Freshwater > Lake > Hypolimnion/Profundal zone | place... | reverse complement strand
GCTAAATATTTCAACTCCGGTGTTATGTTGATTAATCTTGAATACTGGCGTGTCCACAGAATCAAGCAAAAAGTAATAGACTTTATAAGGAGAAAACCGGAGGTAATCAGGTTTGCGGATCAAGATGGCTTAAATTCAATAATTAACGGCAATTGGCTGGAGCTTCACCCCAAATACAATATGCATAGTAAGCTCTATGCGTGTCCCATGGTTTCGCCGATAAAAGAAGCGATTGCGAATCCTGTTATTATTCACTTTATAGGCCCTTCCAAACCATGGCATTTTAGAGACTATCATCCCTGTAAGCATCTTTACTGGAAATATCTCAGGAAAACACCTTATAAGTATTTCATTCCGGATGATATAAATGTAATAGGTGTTTTAAAAATGACCATACCAATCCCGATAAAGCGATATATAAGAAATAAATTGAATATTATGTTCTCAAAAAATAAATAAAAAATCGTTTAGGAGAAATAATTCTTGAATATAGTTTTTGCGGCCGATAGAGGTTACGTGCAGCATTTAGCTGTGGCAGTGGCATCGCTACTTGAAAATAATTCGGGGATGAATATATATATCATTAACAATGACATAACCGCGGATGAATGGAAAAAGCTGGAAAAACTATTTACCGGCAAAGACTCAAAGTTAATCAACGCCAAAATAGATGACAGACAGATTGAAAATCTGATTACGACTTACTACTTCACAAAAGCCAATTATTACAGGCTTTTCATACCAGAGATCGTTAAGGGAGACAGGGCTCTTTACCTGGATGCTGATAGTGTTGTTACCGGGCTTATTGACGATCTTTATAATATCGATATATCAGACACCTTCCTTGCCGCGGTTGATGATATGGACATTTATAATCACAAGGATTTGGAAATGGAAGCCTCTGCTAAATATTTCAACTCCGGTGTTATGTTGATTAATCTTGAATACTGGCGTGTCCACAGAATCAAGCAAAAAGTAATAGACTTTATAAGGAGAAAACCGGAGGTAATCAGGTGTGTCGATCAGGATGGTTTGAATTCCGTTATTAACGGTAATTGGCTGGAGGTACATCCCAAATACAATTTGCACACGAGACTTTTATACATTGAACACTCACCAGATTCACCCGTCATAAACGCAATTGATAATCCGGTTATCATACACTATACAGGTTCTTCTAAGCCCTGGCATTTCAGGAATGTTCATCCTCTTAAGCATTTTTACTGGAAATATCTCAGGAAAACACCTTATAAGTATTTCATTCCGGATGATTTAAATATAATAAATATTGTTAAATGGATGGTGCCAATATCAGTAAAACAATATTTTAAAAATATATTAAACATTAAGTCACAACCAAATAAACAATAGATACCGGGGAGAAATAATTCTTGAATATAGTTTTTGCGGCCGATAGAGGTTACCTGCAGCATTTAGCTGTGGCATTGGCATCTCTGTTGGCAAAAAATTCGGGAATGAATATTTATATCATTAATAATGATCTATCCGCCGATGACTGGAAAAAGCTTAATAAACTTTCTACCGGAAAAGATTCAAAGTTAATCAACGCAAAAATAGATGACAGGCAGATTGAAAATCTGCTCACGAATTCTTATTTCACAAAGGCCATGTATTACAGGCTTTTCATACCGGAGATCGTCAAGGGGGACAAGGCGCTTTATCTGGACTCTGATATTGTGGTCAATCAACCGATTGACGATCTCTATAATACAAACATATCAAACACATACCTTGCCGCGGTTGATAACATGGAGATTTATAATCATCATGATTTGGAAATGGAATATTCAGCTAAATATTTCAACTCCGGTGTTATGTTAATTAATCTTGAATATTGGCGTACCTATAATGTCAAAAAAAAGGTCATCGATTTCATCAGCCGAAAGAGGGAAGTGATCCGATTTCCAGATCAGGACGGTTTGAATTCCGTAATTAACGGCAATTGGCTGGAGCTTCATCCCAAATACAATTTACATGGCATACTTTTATTTTCCGGGCATGATCCAGTTTTGCCGATAAAAGAAGCAATCGATAACCCTGTTATAATTCACTACACGGGGTCTTCTAAACCCTGGCATTACAAAAGCTATCATTCCTATAAGCATCTGTACTGGAAATATCTTAGAAGAACTCCATATAAATATTTTATTCCCGATGATTTTAAGATAAGAGACATCTTGAAAGGGCTGATACCAATATCAATAAGGCAATATATTAAAAGGACATTTTGCCTTCGAGAGAATTAATATATGAATATCGTATTTGCAACCGATAAAGGTTACCTGCAGCATCTGGCTGTGGCATTGGCATCTCTTCTGGAAAACAATTCCCGAATGAACATCTATATTATAAATAGCGATATTTCCGACGCCGACTGGAAAAAGCTGGGAAAACTTGTTGCCGGCAAAGACTCAAAGTTAATTGACATCAAAATAGATGAAAGGCAGATTGAAAATCTCGTTACTCATTCTTATTTCACAAAAGCTATGTACTACAGACTTTTCATTCCTGAGATAATCGTGGGAGAAAGAGCCCTTTATCTGGATGCTGATATCGTGGTCAATGGGCAAATTGACGATCTCTATAAGACCGACATATCAAACACTTTTATTGCAGCAGTACATAATCCCGGAATTAATAATAACAATGAACTGGGCATGGAATCTTCGGCAAAGTATTTCAATTCCGGAGTTATGTTATTAAATCTTCAATATTGGAGAGCCGGAAATGTTAAGGAAAAAGTTATAGAATTCATTTGTGGAAGAAAAGGCATGGTTCAGTTTCCCGATCAGGATGGCCTGAACTACGTAATAAATGGCAATTGGCTGGAACTTCATCCCAGATACAACTTGCATACCGTATTATTATGCGCAGAGTATGCCTCGACTACGCAAGTCAAAGAAGCAATTGATAATCCGGTTATAATTCATTACACAGGTTCTTCCAAACCCTGGCATTTTGCAGACAATCATCCCTATAAACATCTTTATTGGAAGTATCTTAGAATAACCCCGTATAAATTTGTTATACCATCGAAACCTTTGGGTCTTCTTGGTTTGAATAATCTGAAGAGGATGATCCCCAAACCCGTAAAAGATGGTTTGAAAAAAATATTACGACGTAAAAAAATTAAGTGAATTATTGAAATGAATGAAAAAAATATCGGGTCGGCAGGCATGAAGAAAACCAGGGAATATTTCAAAGGAGTTATTTGATGGAGGCCGCTCAAACATTCATCCCCACCCATCCGCTGAAGACGGCAATTTTATTTTTGATTTTCAATCGATTGGATACCACGAAACAGGTTTTTGAAGCTATCCGCCAGGCCAAACCTTTGAGGCTTTATATCGCCGCTGACGGACATCGGCCTGATCGCCCTGGTGAATATGATAAGACCCGGGAAGTACGTAACCATGTGTTAAACAATATAGACTGGTCCTGCGAAGTTAAAACCCTTTTTCGAGATACTAATATGGGTTGCGGAGTCGCGGTTAGTAATGCAATTGACTGGTTTTTCGAGTTTGAGGAAACGGGAATTATTTTCGAAGATGATGTCCTGCCTGATGCAAGCTTTTTTCCCTTTTGCGAGGAATTGCTGGAACGATATAAGAATGCTTCACGGGTAATGGTGATTTCAGGAAACTATTTTGCTGGTGAAAAACATCAACCGGCAACAAGTTACTATTTCAGCAAATATCCTCACATGTGGGGTTGGGCAACCTGGCGGCGAGCATGGAAATGCAATGATCGACAAATGATTGAGTGGCCCAAATTAAAACCGACAAACTTTCTACGTTTATTGGCTGACGGAAATAAATATTTTATCCACTACTGGTCGAAAACTTTCGATATGGTTCATGCCGGAAGATCTGATATTTGGGATTACAATTTTACATTTGCCTGTTGGGCGAATCACGGATTGTCAATTATGCCGGGTAAAAATCTGGTAAAGAATATCGGTTTTGGCACTTATGGAACCCATACATTGGATAATGATTACTGGATTGCCAGGATTCCGCTGGAGCGTTTAGAGTTTCCTCTCATTCATCCCGGGCGTATTGAGCGTAATGTCGCGGCAGATAAATGGTCTGACAGATATGTGTTTGGTCTTACTTTGATTTCATCGCTTAAAGTGCGGTTAACAAATCTGCCTGGCGGTGATGTTCTGGCAAAAATGTACAGATTTTTTAAAAGAATTTTGCAGGGGGATAATAAATTGTGGTAGGTTTCTTTTCGGAGATACTAAAAAAATGATCAATCGCCGGATGAAATGTTCTCGTGCAATTTTTTCTATACTTTTGGTTGCAATTTATGAGAAAGCCGATATCTAATAAATCTCTTTTCGTAAATCTTGCCTGCGGCAGTTCATATATTGAGACTCCGGAATGGGTTAATTTAGACTACATCGCAACAAATCCGGTTGTTAGGAAAGCCAACATTCTAGCAACCCTACCTTTTGAAGATGGAACGGTGGATGTGATCTATTGTTCCCACTTTATAGAGCACATTCCTCTGGTTCGGATACCAGGTTTTTTAGCGGAGTGCTACCGGATTCTCAAACCCCAAAAAGGTATAGCACGATTTGTTTTGCCTGACCTCGAAGAAATATGCGGGGAATACTTGCGGCAGCGCGAGTCAGGCAATCACGCCAAAGCTGATTTTGTTGTTATGGAATTACTTGACCAATGCGTCAGGTTAGAATCAGGCGGTGAGCTGGGTATTTTGTATAAATCGCTGAATGAGCAAAATAATGTCAATATTGCCGAATATATTATTGAGCGTTGCGGTGAAAAGATTTCTAAAGATTATCGAAATATAGAATCAAAAAATCGATGGCTACGGTTGTTTAAGCATCCTGCATATATATTGCCTTTCCTTGAAAGAAAATATTGTCGATTTATTTCTTTGCTTTTACCATCTGCATTCAGAGAACAAAATATCAGCTTTGCTCAGGTCGGAGAAAAGCATGCATGGCTTTATGACGAGCACCAGTTGTCCTCATTGTTAAAAAAATATGGATTTGCGAAGGTTGTTAGAATGTCGTTTAACAAAACATCCATCCCCAATTTCCCGCTTTACCCTTTGGATGTATCAGCAGAGGGCAGTCCCCGTAAGGGTAAAGAATCGATGTATTTGGAGGCCTTTAAAATATGAGAATTATGATTGTCAACGCCTCCGATATTATTGGCGGTGCGGCCCGCGCAGCTTTGCGATTGCACAAGTCCCTTATGGCTGACGGCTTGGAAAGCAGGATGCGGGTCGGAATCAAAAAATCAGATAATATTTCAATAGATGGTCCGACAAACAGACTGGGCAAAACCGTGGGATTAGTCCGTCCGTTTCTGGGACGGGCGTTCATGAAACTTCAGAAAACCGATAGGTCATTTTTTCATTCTCCGGCGATATTACCTTCCCGTCTGGTTGATGAAATCAACACATCTCCTGCCGATGTGATCAATTTGCATTGGGTGTGCGACGAGTTTCTTTCTATTGAAGATATTGGCCGAATTCATAAGCCGGTAGTGTGGACACTGCATGACATGTGGGCTTTTTCGGGATCTGAACATTATGGTCCGGACGATTCTGACGCCCGCTGGCAAAATGGATATACAAGACACAACCGGCCCGCAGGCCATAAAGGTTTAGATATTGATCGTTGGGTATGGCGCCGTAAACGGCAAGCCTGGCGTCATCCTATACAGATTGTTACACCCAGCCGCTGGTTATCTGCATGTGTCAAAGCCAGTTACTTGATGCGCAACTGGCCTGTTACAGTAATACCCAATGTCCTGGATTGCCGCCAGTTTCAACCTTGGCCAAAACCGCTTGCGCGTGAGATACTCGGATTGCCGCCTAACGTAACTTTGGTGCTTTTTGGCGCGATGGATGGAGTCAACAATTTTATCAAAGGTTGGGATTTACTGATGCCTGCCCTGGCGCGTATTGCCAACGAACACGCCGGTGTTCATGGTGTCATTTTCGGTCAAAGCGAGCCTGCTCATCTACCGAATCTTGGCCTGCCTTTGCATTGGATGGGATATCTCAATGATGATGCAACATTAGCTCTGCTTTACAGCGCTGCCGATGTTATGGTGGTGCCATCACGCCAGGAGGCATTTGGACAAACCGGAAGTGAGGCTCTGGCTTGCGGTTGCCCGGTTGTGGCCTTTGACTGTACCGGCCTGCAGGATGTTGTAGAGCATCACATAACCGGATATCTGGCCAACCCCTACGATACTGTGGATCTGGCTAACGGCATCAGATGGGTGATAGAAAGTAAAGAACGCTATGAATCTATAAGCAGGGCGGCTCGCGAGAGGGCATTGCGATTATGGGCTCCGGAGGTTGTGACGTCCCGTTATAAGGCAATTTATGAAGCCGTCCTCTCTTCACGGTAAAAACTATGAACATTGAATCTGATCCAATGATTTCTGTTATCGTTGCCGTTTTAAATGGAGCTAAAACGTTGCAAAAATGCATCGACAGCATGGCTATGCAAACTTATCCGAACAGAGAATTTCTAATCCTTGATGGTGGTTCGCAAGACAGGACAGTTGAGCTATTGATAAAAAACAGTCATAAAATTAACTATTGGATTTCAGAGCCGGATCACGGTATATATAGCGCCTGGAATAAGGGTTTATCCCAGGCTAAAGGCGATTGGATTTGTTTCCTTGGAGCGGATGATTACATTTGGGATTCACAGGTGTTGGAGCGAATGGCAAAGCGCCTGAAAATCCTTCCCTCCGGTATTTGCGTAGCCTACGGACAAGTCATGATCGTCAATGATCGCGAGGAAGGCCTTTATCAGAAGGGCGAACAGTGGCATAAAGCAAAAAAACTATTTACGCAATATATGCCTATCCCGCATCAAGGTGTGATGCACCGGCGCAGCTTGTTTGAACAGCGCGGCATGTTCGATGATTCATTCCGCATCGCAGGCGACTACGAAATGCTGTTGCGCGAGCTTAAAACAGGTGAGGCCGTCTTTATACCGGATATCATTATGACCGCAATGCGTCAGGGCGGACTCAGTACAACTCCCCAAAACTCAATTGAGGCGATGCTGGAGTTCAGACGCGCTCAGAGAATAAATGGTCAATATTTCCCCGGATTGTACTGGGTAATGGCGATGACTCGTGTTTATATACGTTTGCTGTTATGGAATTTGTTTGGTGAGAAAACGGCCCGGAAGTTTCTTGATTTGGTCAGGCGGATGAAGGGTATGCCGCCGTATTGGACAAGAATGTAAACATATGCAGATGCACTCAAATAAAAGAAAAGCCATTCGCCTCCATCTAACAAATGTAGCTGGCCTAGGGGCTGTGCGCTTGCTTCAATCTCTTCTTCCCTCAATGATAAGTCAACGTGACTACAGGATTGAAGAGGCTTACCTGCCTGTACGGGATGAACTCTCAAATTACGCTCAATTTGAACAAGAAACAACACGGATTCCCTATAAACGTTACTTATCCAATTCAATTTCAAGACTGCTTGAATGTACCTTGTTTGGCAATAAGTTTGACGGCTTGACGCCGTTATTGGTATTTGGTGACATTCCAATCAGGTGCAAGTCAAAACAGACTGTATTTGTTCAGACGCCGCTGCTAAACACACAAGCAGGTACAGACAGACAACCGGTTGCGATCAAGTATTGTGTCGAGCGATGGTTATTCCGGCGTAATATACGTTACGCATCTGATTTTATAGTGCAAACCGAAGCAATGAAGACAGCTCTTATCGATAGTTATCCTGAGATAAAAAACCGCATACATATTATCCCGCAGCCTCCACCCAGCTGGTTGATCGGGTCTCAAATAAAACGCACAAAATTTCTAAGTAAGACTGAATCAAAAATGAAGCTTTTCTATCCGGCAGCATTTTATCCTCATAAGAATCATCGTATATTGCGTAAAATCAATCAATCGTCAATCTGGCCGATATCGGACTTGATACTGACAATTCCCGACAATCTGAATCCAAATCCCTCCGTACCCTGGATACGATGTCTTGACAGACTTGAGCCTGATGCCATGTTGAATTATTATCGCACATCAGATGCACTCCTTTTTCTTTCTCTGTCAGAAAGTTTTGGATTTCCATTAGTCGAAGCAATGTGGATTGGGTTGCCGATTATCTGTCCTGACCTTCCTTATGCGCGAACACTTTGCGGGGAACAGGCTATTTACTTTGATCCTGATAATCTGGATTCCCTGCATGAGGCCATAGCTGATCTAAACAAACGTCGTGTTTCGGGTTGGTGGCCGGACTGGTCAAAAAATCTGGAAAATATTCCGCGCGGCTGGAATGAAGTGGCAGATGCAATATTGCAATTGGCGACTGCCGGGAGAGCGCCGGATTGAAAAAAGGTGTTGTATTTTACGGTTAAACATTCCCACTTTATTTCGTTTCATTATGAAAAGTAAAAAATTAAAAAATAAATTCTGAAGATATTGCCCGAAAGAGGCTGACTATTGAATTTTAAAAAAACTGTGGAACGTTATTTTGATTCATCTATCGTAAACATTCTTCCGGAAATAATGGAAGAGGAGAAATGATAATATAAATCCAGTTTCACAAAAAATATAATTTGTGTTGAGTTATAAATTTAAGTATTATAATATAACATGTAATGACTAAAGTGAGGGGAGGTTGTTACGGCCATTCATCTAATACAATTATTGGAAGATGCTGTCAAAAAGCATTCTGAGCGCACCGCCTTTATCAGTGAAAAGCAATATATTACCTACAGGCAGTTAAATCAGGCAGTACACAATATTGCCGGTTTAATAAAACGAGCAGGTGTCGGCAAGGGAGATAAAGTGGCGCTTATGCTTCCCAACATTCCGGAATTTGTTTATAGCTATTTTGGCGCGCTCAAAACCGGAGCCGCGGTCGTTCTTCTCAATACATCTTCTACTCCATTTGAACTGACTTATCTACTGAACGATTCTGATTCTAAGGTTCTAATAACCCAGACTTCTCTGATGAAGAAATATAATGATGCCAAAGATAAACTTTTGTCCTGTCATAAGATCATTGCAATAGATTCATTAAACGAGAACGGAGAATTGCTTGCCGAAACTGATCACGATGATTTACCTCCAGTGGAAATTAATCCGGAAGATCCGGCCGAATTTATATATACGGCCGGATTAACCGGAAAATCCATGGGCGCGGTGCTTACCCATCATAATTTGTGTTCGCAGCTTGATATGATCCAGCCTATATTTCGAAGAACGTCGGACGATGTCGGTCTTTGTCTCATTCCCCTTTTTCACTCTTTCGGAGCCACCGTTAACATGCTGAATGTCATTCAAGCCGGTTGTTCCACAGTCATGATGGATCGATTAACCATGGATAGTCTTCTTGCCACCATAGAAAGAGAAAAAATAACTTATATCTGCGCCGTTCCCCGTCTCTATGTCGGAATGATCTTTTATGAAAAGACGGCAAAATATGATTTGAGTTCCTTGAAGCTTTGCGTCACGGGCGGCTCTGCCATGCCGCCCGATTTAATGCCTGTTTTTGAGCAGAAATTCAACGTGCGCATTCTGGAAGGATATGGACTGACGGAAGCATCCCCCGCCTGTTCTTTTAACAGGATCGAATGTGTGGCAAAACCCGGATCCATCGGCACAGCGCTGACAGGAATTGACATAAAAATTGTTGATGACAATAGCCGCGAACTTCCCCGGAATGAAATCGGAGAATTGATAGTGAAAGGCGATAACGTCATGAAGGGATATTATAAAAATGAAGAGGCCACAGCCGCTGTTATCAAAAACGGCTGGCTCCATACCGGAGATTTGGGCAGAATGGATGAGGATGATTATATTTTCCTTACCGGGCTCAAGAAAAGAATGATCATCACCAGCGGATTCAATGTATACCCCCGCGAAGTGGAAACGGTACTGAATCTACATCCGGCGGTGAAAGTTTCACGCGTGTCGGGTAAGCAAGATTTGATGCGCGGGGAAATAGTAAGAGCGCATATTGTTCTGAAAGAGGGATATAGTGCCGACGAAAAAGAAATAATACATTACTGCAAAACATACCTTTCCAATTACAAAGTTCCGCGCGAAGTCGAATTTGTGCAGGCAATATCTGATTTAGCAGACAATGAATTCGTAAGCGAGCTCACGCCATAGCTTGCTTAAGAGTTTGGCAAGCTGTTCCTTAAAGATATAATTCCTTAAGAATCGAAGAGTCTTCCCGGCCTGCTCAAAGAGAGCTTCAATATCGCATTGACTTAGAAAACCGTTATTCATATACTTCCAAATAAAAAGGAAATTTCCGTTAATGGCTAAAATATCAGAATCTGATTTCTGGGAAAAATACGGAATAATCATAATTATTCTTATTCTTGTCTTTTTTGTAGTCATTTCCGTAAATATACCGAAGCTCTTTGACTTTTTTAAATCAGAAAATAACGTTGGTTATTTTGTTGTTCAGAGAGCTGGAAACCTTGAAAATTCTATTATGCCCTCTGTTTCGCGTGAGGTCCTTACCAAAGACGCCATTATAACTTTAACTAATAATGCCCGATCCCTTAACGGCCTTCCCCCTTTGAAAGAGAACCAGCTCCTGAACTCAATAGCCGAGTCAAGAGCGAACGATATGCTGGAGAAACAATATTTTGCCCATGTCTCTCCCACAGGCCAACAGGCTTCAGACATAGCTCAGAGCGTTGGTTACCGGTATAAGGTTATAGCGGAAAATATCGGAAGCGGTGATTTTTATACAAACCAGAAAATAATTGATAACTGGATGCAGAGTCCGGGTCACCGGAGAAATATTCTTTCTTCTGAAGTTGAAGATATCGGCGCCGCCGTATTAAAGGGGAAAATGAAAGACGCGGAAACGTATATAACTGTGCAGATATTCGGCCTTCAGTCACCGCTTGTTTCAGAGCATACATGTGTTGCTCCCCCGAAAAGCCTTCTTACTGATATTGACCTAAAAAAGGCGGAGATAGAAACTCTGAGAGATCAGCTTGGCCGGTTGAAGCACGAAATCGACGCGGAGAAGGAATCTATACAGACAGATCGAAGATATGCCTATGACGATAATCAGAAAATCGAGAAACTAAATGAAAGGATTAGGGCTCTGAATGAAAAGAGCCGCTGGTATAATAAAATTTTGGAAGATGAGAAAGCCAAATCGTCTGTCGTGGGATCAATGATCGATGAATACAACAAAATGTCGCAGACTTATAACGATTGCCATGCATCACATTGATGGCCAACCAAACGATAAATTAAAATTATAATTTGTATCATCAGGAGAAATAGTTATGGGAATTATTACACGAGCGGAAAATTTTATCAGTCAAAAATCAGATTCCAACATCCTTATCGCGACGTTCGGCATCATCTATTTTATTTCTCAATTCATAATCGGTTCAATTATAAACCCGCTGGGGATTACCGATGCCTTGACTCTTCAGATGACCTTCTCGAGCGATACTTTTAAAGAGATTGCTTCGGGCTGGATCGCGTCCGGCCAGGTTAAACTTTATTACAGGCATTTCTATTTCGATAATTTCCATCCTATCTGGTACAGTATATTCCTAAGTTTGTTGATTGCCAGAACATTTAAAATCAACAATATCAGTCCGAAATTCAATTTCATTATGATTACACCTTTTGTCGCGGGATTTTGCGATTTGATTGAGAATATGATGCATCTGTACTTTCTGGCAGATCTTCAACGCGCAACACCCGCGCTCGTCGCGCTCTCCGGAACCGCCACTAACACCAAATGGTTTCTGGCCTTATCAGGCGTAGCTATTGTAACGGTTCTGACCATTGTCTGGCTGGTAAAGAAATTCATAATAAAAATAAGGTAAACCGCAACAATATTTTCTATATTGGAATGGAAAAAAATATACACTCAAATCATGAGAATTAGGCGATTAAAGAAGGCAAGTGGTCAAGTTGTTCCAGAGTTCTGTGCTTTGCGGATGCAATCTTCCAGTGTTTGTTTTGTTCTGACAGTGTCTTTGGGTTTTACTTCCATTGTAATGGTTGAATCATAACCCTTGATGACCAGAGCTTTGATAATCGCCTTATAATCCACAGAGCCTTCTCCAAGAGCGAGATGAAGATCGTCTTTAACACTCGTTCCGCCGTTATTGTCATGAACGTGCATGTGAGCAATTTTGGGAAAACAATCTTCTATAAAACCAAAAGAAGTATTCTGTCTGGCCAGAAGCTGGGCGTGTCCAATATCCAGTGTCATTCTGAGTCCGGAGATAACTTCAAATACCGGAGCGAAACTATCGGAGCGTTCAGTCAGGTTCTCAATGCAAACGGTAATCCCGAAATCGGCGCCATAATCCACTATGCGGGATAACAGTTCAATCTTTCCGAGGATGAGATCTTCCGGAGCCCTTCTTTTATCAAGCCAGAAATGAATGGTTGCTTTGTTGATATCCAGTCGCCGCGATATTTCCATCAACGCTTTAATGCGGGGGAAGAATTTATCCCAGAGTATTTTCACATCAACAGGATTGTCCTCATTGGGGTAATGCGCAAGAAACGAGGTTCCGTAGGTATTTTTTATTTCCAGTAGTTGAGGAATCCATCCGGAAACTATGGCAGGATCATCAAGAGAAATTTCCAGGGTAGGGTAGCCATATTTGCTTACAGCAATGATCTCTTCTATATTATGGGCTCTTCCTCCAATAGTGATCATAATAATTCCGGTTCCAGGGAAAGGGATTATATCAAAGCCGGCCTTCCTGTTTCAACCTGGCAATGAGTTTCTGCAGCTCGGGTATCTTTAAGGTTGCCGCTTTTTCACCCTCAAAAATAGCCTCGTTAAACTTATCCATGTCGGTAGACCCGATCCCCGTCATGTCGGGACGTATCACGATATCGGCATTCCTTATTTGATATTCAGAGATTTTGGAATACATTATAGCTACCGATTTTTTCATCGTATCCACAATTCCGTCGGGAACTTCATTTTTGAGGCCGCCGGAGATATCCACGGCGATGACGATGTCCGCTCCGTTGCGACGCGCCACGTCAACGGGAACCGGACTCACCAGGCCGCCGTCCACATAGGTATTATTGCCGATTTTCAGGGGATGAAAAACAGCCGGAACGGAGCAGCTGGCACGCACGGCCATGCCTGTATTGCCTTTGGCAAAGACGGTTTCTTCACCGGTAGCAATATTGGTAGCCACGGCATAGAAAGGGATTTTAAGCTTCTCTATGGGTGTGTTATTCATATTGGCATTGATGAAATTTTCAAGCTTGTCTCCCTTGATAAGTCCGCCGCTCCAGATTTTCCAATCATAGTCAATGACATTATCCTTATCCATCTTCAAGGCTATTCCCTGCAATTCAAAGGCTGTCTTGCCTGATGCGTATAAGCTGCCGACCAGACTGCCGGCGCTTGTTCCCACCACCATGTGTATGGGAATCTTCTGCGCTTCCAGTACCTTGAGCACGCCTATATGCGCGAATCCCTTGGATCCGCCGCCCCCGAGCACGACCGCTATTTTAGCCGGTTTGACGGCTACAGGAACAGGCGCGGTAGCGCAGGAGCTCAGCATGAAAATTAAAGAAAGTATAAGCAAAGATATATTAATCTTTGCGCCATTACGTAAACAAAAAAGTTTTCCATTCATATAATTTTTCCTTAAAATCCGAACTCAAGTCATTTCTATTATAACTTCTTCCCGCCCGTTGTCAACTTATGGAATCGGCAACCATGCCGTTGTTACAGAATTTGTTTGTAATTATTTACAGGTATGATATAATTTTCTAAAATATTCAGTAAGTTTCAAATTATTTCAACAAAAAGTGCATGAAAATATGACAATTCATTCAAGCAGGAATTGTCCATGTTTTAAATGATACGTCACTGTCTTTAAGTAAAGTATTCCATTTCCATCGTATTAAAATGTTATCAGAAATATCGAAAGCATAGGACTGGCATATGAAAACAATTACTGACGGCAGTTACAAGACTGATGATAAGAAAGATTTGACTCAGGAAGAATTCATTAAAGCCAAAACCGCCTGCGAGTTTGTTATTGATCTTACCAAGGCCATTTCACGAAGCGGTTATTATGATTCCAGCCATCCTGTTTCCCTTGATGTCAAAAAAGGACTTTACGGTTCATTGATAAACGCTTTGGGCGATTCTTCGGAAATCATGCTTACCTGTCATGAATTAGGTGAAACGGTTGATATTCATATCAGTGGAATTCTGGATGAACCATTCAATATAAAAAAATTAACGAAAGAAAATACTCTTGATTTATTCGTTCCGAAGCTCAAGGATTATTTTGAGCGAAAAAGTCTCAACAGCTTTGTCATAAAAAAAAGTATTACGTCTGAACATTTTGAATCATTCATTGATGTCATGAGCGAGCCTGTCGCGGAGAATGCCGATAGTTCCTCGCTGGGTGAATATCTGACCAAAGCTCTTGTTAACTTAAATATAACCGAAGTTACCACGATTTTCAAAACCGATATCGTGCTCCATGCGAAGCTTCCCTGGCGTGTGTCGATCATATTGCGCAGGTTAGCCAAAGATCTGAAAGTACTGCCGATGTTTCGGAATGCTTCCATTGATAAGATCAAACAAATAAGAAAGGAAATTGTGGCGGACATCATACGGCCTCTTAATAATAATGAACTGTTACGCGACCTGCTGATCAACTGCGATGTGATCGCGAGCCATCTTTCAGAATCAACTCAAACCGATGAACTCGAAGAGATCATTGTAGGTTCACTGCCGACCAATGAGATCGTGCCTGTTACACGGGCTGTTTTTGAGGTTTACAAACAAAGCAAAACGGATATGCAATCGGATAAAGACAATCCTAAATATCAGGAAAAATGTGTTTATCTTGCAAAATTGCTCAATATAGCCGCAACGCATATAAAGACGGAAAATCTGCCGGATACGGCAGATCTGTTTAAAGAATTATATGATAACCAGATCATTAAGTTCGAAATGCTTCCGGAAGAAATTCGATTTAATATACAAAGCATAAAGCTGGCCGGTGATGTTATATCGAAAATAGATTCGTATATAGATAAGGCTTCGAAGACTTCATCCCTTGAAGAGATGGAATCTCTTGTCGTCGTATTCAGGAGGGTGATGCCGGAGCTCATCAGGATTGGAGAGTGGGACGCGATTGGTCAGATTGTGAAAGTCATATCCGGTTTTTTATTGCGGGAAGGATTTGATTCGGGCTCTGTTAAAAAGTTTTTAAATTTACCGGATTCCGTCTTTGAAGGTTCTGATGAAATATTTGCTCATAAGTATATGAATGCCGAGCCTGAAGAGCGAAACAAAATAAATGAAATTATGATGCAACTGACATCCATGAGCATCAAAATAGCCGGTCTTATATTCGATAAGTGTAAGGATCCTAATGTTTTGAAAAGCGCGATAGAAATCATGTCTAAAAAAGGCGATTTGGCCAGGCGATGGTCCGTAAAAATACTCAATGATCAGAATCAATCCATCTCTGTGTTAAACGTTGCTTTGCTTGTAATCATAAATGTCGGTCAAACCGATGATATCGATTTGATTAAACGATATATAAAACATCCAAACTCGAGCATTAGAAACAAGGCTCTTGGTGTGATCGCTAAATTAAACAAACATGATGCCGAAGCCTCGGCGATGGAAGCTCTGGGTGATGAGGATGAAAAGGTTCGGATTCATGCGGCGAATATAATTGAACGTGAACTATCTCTTTCGGAAGAATCCGTCAATAAACTTATCCTGCTTATCAAAGCAAAACTGGAAAAGATTAAGGATATGACCATTCATGAGGCGGGATTTATCGCCGGTCTGTTAAAGGCAATGGGGAAATTCACGGATTATCCTGATAAAGAACATCTGGAGGCTGAGATTATCGGTATAGCGTCAGATTTATTGAAAGGAAGAATTGGTCTTCTGAAATTCATCAAAACAGAACCCGGCAAGGAACAATTGGAAATTATATCTGCCTGTTTATCAAGTTTAGGGAGAATAGGAGGATCAAAATCCAGAGATTTTTTAAACTCACTGTCTCGTGGCGATACCGCGTTATCAAAAATAGCTCATGAAGCATTGGAAACATTGAATAAAAAACCTGTTCAAAACTGAAAATGAGTTCGTAAACCGGAAGATACCTTTATTTGACGCGGAGAACTTCAATTCTTTATTCCAGTCTGTATGATCCTGTAAGATGATATCTTCTTTTTGTGGTTTTAATTATTTCTTAAAAACGGTTCATGCTTGCGGAGCAGATCGGCAAACTGATCCGGCGCAACGGGCTTGCTGAAATAAAAACCCTGCATCTCATCGCAGACTTGTTCCCGCAGGAAATTCTCCTGTTCACGGGTCTCCACGCCTTCGGCGACGACAGTAAGACTCAGAGTCTTTCCCATGCTGATAATCGCTTCAGTAATTGCCTTGTATTCTGCATCCTGCGGAAGATTCCGAATAAATGACCGGTCCACTTTGAGTGTGTCAATGGGGAATCGTTTTATCTGAGCCAGAGAAGAATAACCCGTTCCGAAATTGTCAATAGCGAGCCGTACACCCATTTCCTTGATCCTAGTCAGTACGGAAATTATGCGCGTGGGATTATGCATTAACATGCTTTCGTTTATTTCCAATTCCAAAAGATTTGGCGCCATACCGGATTCATTCAAAGCTTCTTTAATATCTTTTAACAGGTTATCATCCATCAGTTGACGAAGCGATAAATTTACAGCCGTGCAGACAGCGGGCAGTCCCTGGTTTTGCCAGGCGACATTCTGGGCGCAGGCTGTTTTCATCACCCACCTGCCGATGGGCACGATAAGCCCTGTTTCTTCGGCTACAGGAATGAATTGCGTGGGAGTCACAGAGCCAAGATAAGGGTTATTCCAACGCAGCAGGGCTTCAACGCCCGTAATCGTCCCTGTTTCGAAATCAAGTCTGGCTTGATATTCCAGAGAGAATTCTTTTCGTTCCAACGCGAGACACAGATTTGTTTCGAGCGACAGGCGTTCATTTGCCATTGATTGGATATTTTTGGAGTAAAACTGAAAGTTGTTCTTGCCTTCTTCCTTGGCAAAATACATGGCGATATCCGCATTTTTCATCAGGGACTGTTCGTCCTGTCCGTCTGTGGGGTAAAGGCTTATGCCTATACTGGCGGTTACGCGGCATTCTTCACCCATAAGAACCATCGGTTTAATAGCGGCAGAAAGAATATTGTGCGCCACATTTGTCACTTGGTTTAACTCGTTGAAACTTTCAATATATATGACGAATTCATCGCCTCCCAGACGAGCGACGACATCAACTGCCCGTAGCGATTGTTTAAAGCGCCTGGCAATTTCCTGAAGCAGTTGATCTCCCGCTTCGTGCCCCAGAGAGTCGTTGACAATTTTAAACCGGTCAAGATCTATGAAAAAAATGGCTACCTGTGTGTGATTACGCTTTGCGGATAGAATTGCGTGGCCGAGTAACTGGCCAAACATTAAACGGTTAGGCAGTCCGGTCAGGGCATCATGGGTAGCCATATGACTGAGCTCTTGCTCCATCCGTTTGCGTTCGGTGATGTCGCGTATAACGCCTTTAAAACCAATTGGTTTATCCGATGAATCTTTTTGTAACGATGCAGACGCTTCAATATATCGTTTGGAGCCATCCTTTCTTATGATCAACCAGTCGAATCCTCCAGTGGGCTCTCCTGTTTTGAAAACCCTGTTAAACGCCTGAAAAACTGTTTTTGAATTTTCTTCATCTGAGAATTGCCTGTAATTTGCACCGGCTAATTCCTCTTTGGGGCAACCTGTGATCCGGCTCATGGAGTCATTGACGAATGTAAAATTGCCGGCAAGATCAACCTCAAAATAGCCCTCCTGAATGTTTTCAAGAATACTTCTGTATTTTTCCTCGCTCCTGCGCAGTGATTCTTCCAGACGCTTGCGCTCGGTGATGTCGCGGGCAATCCCTCGAAAACCGATTATATCTCCTTTTTTTGTTTTGCAGAGAGAAACCTGAGAGTTCACCGAATCCTGTTGTTCCATCTTTACGAATGGCTCTGTAGGTAATCTCTCTTCGGGGTTTACAGGTTCTGAAGATGTTGGCAAAGGCCTTATACACGGTATCGGCGTCTTCTTTATCCATGTATAGCCGGACATTTGTTCCAAGCAGTTCTTCTTTAGAGAATCCCAGGTGACGGGAATTTGCTTCATTAACAAAGGTGTAATTGCCGGCAAGATCTACCTCAAAATATGCATCACCCATCTCCTCGAGTATCGTCCGGTATCTCTCCTCCGACTGCCTTAGAGTTTCTTCCATCTCTTTGCGCTGGGTGATGTCCATGAAACTTCCCAGTGCGGCCCGTTCTCCTTTATAAACGATAGACGTGACTGATTCCAGAATCCACCTTACATCCTTATTCTTATTAACGAACCTGTATTCATAAGGCTCAATGCTTTCCTTCTTCAAAAGTTTTATTGCCTGTCTTCTGACCTTTTCTCTATCATCGGGGTAAATATTGTTGAGGGAATGCGTGTTGAGAAGCCCCATGTCCATGTATCCGGTAAGTTTTTTATATAAATCGCTAACATAGACAAATTTTCCATGCTGTACGATATATATCCCGACGCCGGCGTTTGCTATAATGTCCTGGGCAAGAAGGGATAAATCATCATGTTGAATATTTTTCTTATTACCGGATTTGTTCTCTGATTCCGGGTTTGTTGCCATAGTCATTCAACCTCGCCTTAAAAAGAATTATTTTCTTATTGCGACAGCTTCGATTTCTATCAGGGCTCCTTTGGGTAATACGCTGGCTTCGATTGTTGAACGTGCCGGAGGTTCTTCAGGAAAAAAACCGGCATATACTTCATTAACGACGGGAAAATCCGTTATGTTTTTTAAAAAGATGGTTGTTTTGACAATATCAGACATATCCAGATCAGTTTTTTTCAGGATAGCCTGTATGTTTATAAGAACTTGCCTGGTGGCTGTTTTAATATCGTTGATGATTTCGCCGGTAGCTGGATCAATTGGAATTTGACCGGAAATGAAAATAAAGTCGTTTGCTTCCACAGCGGCAGAATACGGTCCGGAAACGGGAAATTCAGTTGAAGAAATAACGTTTTTTTTCATGGGTTATATCCTTCCTGTAAATTAATTTTGGAGATAGACGATTCCGCGCCGGTTTAAATTGTTTGCAGCATCCTTTCTATGGAAAGTCTGGCTTTTTCCATAACCTCCGGCGGCAGCGTTATCTCATAAGATAAATTCTCGAGTGACTGAAGAACTTTTTCAAGATTAATTCGTTTCATGTTGGGACAAAAAGCCGTTTGGGCTGCCGGATAAAAAATCTTATCCGGATTTTCTTTTTTTAATCTGTGAATGATGCCGATCTCCGTGCCGATAATGAATTCCTTCTCTGTGGAGCCCTGTATATATTTGCTCATTCCTTCGGTGGAGGCGACAATATCGGAGAAATCGGTTATTATCGGTTTGCATTCCGGATGCACAATGACTTTGGCATCAGGATGCAGACTTTTTTCCCGCATGATATTTTCAGGTAAGATTTCAGCATGTACCGGGCAGTATCCTTCCCAGGTGATAAAATCATGCCCAACTTGCGCGGAAACATACTGCGCCAGGTATTTGTCGGGAACAAAAATTATTTCCTCATGATTGTGCAGGATTTTCTGCGCCATCTTTACGGCGTTAGCAGAAGTGCAGCAGTAATCGCACTGGGCTTTTACAGCCGCCGAAGTGTTTACATAGCACATGGTTACCGCCTGAGGATGCTTTGCCTGAAGAGCCTTTAAGCTTTCGGGATCAATCATATCCGCCATCGGGCAGCCGGCATTTTTATCCGGAAGCAATACCATTTTTTGTCCGGATAATATTTTGGCTGTTTCCGCCATAAAATGCACACCGCAGAAAACAATGACCGCGGCATCTGTTCGCGCTGCTTCAATGCTTAATCCTAATGAATCACCCACAAAATCTGCAATGTCCTGAATTTCCGGCAGTTGATAATTATGCGCCAGAATGACGGCATTTTTTTCTTTTTTCAGTTTGTTTATTTTTTCCGCTATTTTCATAATTTCTTCATCTTGAAGCTGTCTGTAATTAAGATGGTTTATACATAATATTTATCTAGTAGCGATTAAATCAGAAAAGAACATTTGTCAAGAAATTAAGATTTCTTAGTAGCGCCATATCTCAACAATCATCATACAGGTTTATACCGGTATCCAGTCCCTATTTTTGTCTTATTGTTTCTTGGGAGAATCAAGTACATCTGTGCCGGTGAAAATAATGAGTTTATCTCCGGGAGACACGTCTTTGGCATTGCTTAAGTCATTCCAGATCATTATCGCTTTAGTCGAAACATTAAAACGTTTAGCGATAATTGATAAATTATCTCCCTGCTCGATCGTGTAAATGGATTTTTCTTTTAACTCGAGCCATTGATTTAGAAGCTTTTCATATCTTTCCTGAAACCCCTGTGCCGTTCCTTTGGGAAATAAAGAAATAAAACAACCGTCCCCAATATTTCTTAACGGCTGCGTTTATTACATTAGCCAAGAGATTTAAGAAAAAATCTCCAGCCGCCATCATTAAAACCCTGTTGCGATCAATTAAGTGTTGTGTCCCCCGAATTCCAATTCTTTCTACCATTCTTGATATAGCTTAGGCCAATTAAATACTAGACTCAATAAACCACATATTGCCATGAAAAAAGCAAATAGTGCCCAAAATAATCGTTCATATTTTATGTTATCGAATATTACTCTACGTTCACAAAGGAAATCTAACTTTTTGAAGTAAAATAATAATGATATTATGAACCCATTAACACTAGCTATAATAATTGCTATAGAATCAAACGTCATAGTTATTTTTTGCATTTACACTTTGAAGTATTTCCAGATACTTTTACACTCATTCCGAATAGCTTATTAACACCAATATCTGGTGTTCCAAGAAATAAATGGGACGGTTCTATTTATTTCCATTTCTTTCCTCTTTTTCATTTGCAATTATCCTTGGCCTTCCCCGGAAATAAATGGGACGGTTCTATTTATTTCCATTTCTTCCCTCTTTTCATCTGCACTTATCTTCGGCCTTCCCCGTTCCTTTATCATCGCCTCTATCTTGAATAGCTTGTTTACTTCCTTGACAAATTCCCCGCTCCCATAAATTGTCCTGCGATCCATCTCACCGCGCATTGCTTCGTTCTTCTGCATCATCTGCAATACAAACTTTCTGTATTCTCCGCGAACATCCTTATCGTGGAAAAGTTTGTCGTAAATTATATGATCATCCAGCAATTCATCTGCCTGCCCGTATGCATTCGCCCGGTAACTGCTCCATCGATATGCCTTCGGATCTTTTACCATCCGCGCTCGAACAGGATTTAATTCCACATAACTCCCGCATGCCAATAAGTATTCATCCTTCGATATCAGTATGCTCTTGTATCTGTCCTGCCAAAAATGACCCGTATGTTTGTATCTGTTCTTATAATACTGTGCATAGGAAAGGTTTATTCCTTTCATGATCTGAGAAAGCGCCCCTCCTCTTTCTATAGCCTCCATGACCAAATGAACATGATTGGTCATTAATACATAGTGATAAAGTTTATATTGATACTTCTCCTTATACCTCTTCAGTATCTCCATATATCTCGTAAAATCTTCTTCATCCTTAAAAATGTTCTGTCTATTATTCCCTCTTGTCAGAACATGATAAACATAGTCCCGGGGTGCTACTCTTGCTGTCCTTGGCATATATTTCTTCCGGTAATCTCAAACATCTCTTCCATTAAATAGAACCGTTGTTAATGCTCAATAATTAGGTAACTCTTTTGGTATAATTTGTAAAGTGGTAGATATACTGAAGGAGGCACCGTATGAAATATTCTCAAATAATAGTGGTTAAACGCTGGATACCTATTTTAAAAGAGTATGAACGGACAAAGGCAAAAATCAATCCCCGTCCATTCAGATATGTAAAGGATATTTGTGAAGCGCATCATATATCGAAGAAAGAGCTTTGCCGTTACTATCGTAAATGGATAGAGGGAGGAAAAACTTCAGAGTCTCTTCTGCCAGCAACACGCGGAGCAAAGCCGGGGAGCAGAAGAACACCTAAAGATGTAGAGCGCAATATTATTAAAGCATACAGGAGGTTTGGTTCAAACCGCTATGAACTGGTTTTGATATTCAAGCCTTACTATCTGGACAAGACGCCTTCTTCGGCTACAATGGATAGAATCAAGGCAAGATATCCTCTTAATGAATCAGCAAAAGCTATTATCAAGCGCTATGAGAAACAAGCCCCCGGAGAGCTGGCTCATATTGACCTGACAAAGATACCGAAGGATTTACGTTGTTCTTTTAAAATCAAAGAGCTTTATGTTGCTGCCGTCTGTGATGATTGCACAAGACTGACCTATGCTGAGACCATTAAAGATAAAAAAGCATCAACGCTTACTTATTTTATGGCCAGATCGCTGTCCTGGTTCAAGCAAATCTACAATTTTGAATTTGAGTCAATCATGTCTGATAACGGACCTGAATTTAAAGGTGTATTGAGCAAAGAACATCCTTTTGAAACCATGTGTCAGGAATTGGGAATTAAGCACATTTATACAAGACCCTATCGTCCACAGACGAATGGTAAGATAGAAGCATTTTGGAGAATCCTGAAAAATGAATTTTTCTATCCCAATTCATTTGATTCTCAGGAAGATATGATTTTAAATCTTGGCAACTTTTTATTTGAATTTAATCATCTTCGCAGACATGGGGGATTGAATTATGAAACACCTTTTGATAAGCTCCAAAAAGTTACCGAATTACTGAGCTAGTACAACCGTCCCCAATATTTTAATTTATCATCTTGCCGATTCTGTTCAAATTCGCAGACCAATAGATATAAATAACTTTTCCTTTTATTTGCGATATATCAACATAGCCGAAGTCACGACTATCATAACTTTGATCTCTATTATCACCCATGACAAACACTTTTCCCTTTGGTATAATTATAGGCCCAAAGTTATCCCGTGATTTATTAATTTTTCTATTATCTTGTTGTATATAAGGTTCCTTTAATGCGTTTTTATTTATATAAATTACTTTATTTCTCGATTCTAATATATCATTTTCTATTGCAATTATTCTTTTTATAAAATTACCAGATGGGTTCCCTGGAAAGTGATAGACTACAATATCATTTTTAGAAGGATTATTTTTCCTATAGTATTTTAAATCAACAACAATCCTATCATCAATCATTAAAGTAGGAAGCATTGCCTCTGATGAAATACCGTATGCCTTAACTCCCCATATATTTGTTTTTATATAATCATTAGTTGAAAAATCTAATCCAATAAAAAGCATCATCAATAAAAGATAAAAATACCATTTATTAAAAGGACCAAGAGATATTTCTCCTAACCTTTTTGCCGAGAATAATGCCTCACCAGCAATAAACATAACCAATAAGATGACAAATGCCATCCAACACAACAAGCCGTAAAAGTTATATTGCAAACCAGCTAATGCCAAAAGGAGCGGGGAAAGAAACGATATTAAAAAGAAAATAATGCCTTTTATAAATTGCCCATTATAAATTTGACCTAAACCAGGGACAATTAATGATAGTATAGTTGCTATAATTGGTTGCCTTTTTTTAGTTAACATTGGAACGATTCCTAATAAAAATGTTTTTAGCTTAAAAGTATATATATAATATCATTTACAATTTATTTCTAAGATTTACTTGTAATATTTATAATCAAATTTTTTTATAATATCTTTTTTGACACTGCTGATCATTGCATATTGTTTCAGTATGTATCGTGTTATCTCCACATTTGTAATAACATGTTTTTGTATGATTTGAACTATGAAGTTGTTCTGACTTTAATCGACATTCATTAGGTTCTATATCGCCATGTATGTAAAAAATAAATTCCCATAATTCGACTATAACTTCTATATACCAAACATTCCCACTTGGATCGCGATACATAATAGGATTATTATTAACATAAGCATAGACATTTATTCCTCCCTTAAACCCAATCGGGTCCTTGGTCACAAACCTTCCAACCTTGGGATCATAATACCTTGCGCGATAAAAGTACATCCCCGTTGCATAATCGTATTCTCTTGCGGTGTAAGTAAAGGGCTGACGGATATTGCCTGTTGCCGTCATGTTGCCGAAGGAATCGTAACTGTATGTCTGCACAATGCTGCCGCTTGCATTGCTTAGCGCCGTGATGCTGCCCAGGCCATCGGCATGATAATAATAAGTGTTTGTGCCCTGCTGAACGGCTAATGGCTCATCAATGTTTGGCCCATGCGTGTATTTTGCGGTGATGTTGCCGGTCTGATCGTATTCCATGATGATGTTCTGACCATCGTAAACATAATTAATCGTTCTTGGGCAAACGTTGGGGCTTTGGCAATCCGTGCCTATTGCATCCTGAACAATAGTTTTGGAGATTCTTTTGCCGAAAGGATCATAGGCAAAGGTAAGTTGCTTTATGTTGCCGTTTTGTGTAATCTGCACTCCGGTTAAACGGTTCTCATCATCATAGCTGTATTGTGTCGTCGCATTTGTATTCGGAGGCATATCCGGCGCTTTCGTCAGACGATTGCCGACTGGATCGTAGGTGTAGGTTTCGGGACTACCGCTCGAGGGTGTTGCCTGCGTCAGCCGGTAGATATTATCGTAGGCGTAGCTGTAATTTGTTGCGTTCTGCGTTTTTGCCGTGCGGTTTCCGGCATTATCCATTGTGTAGCTTAGACTGTCGATGGTTGTCTGGCCCAGCGTGGTCAGTATTGACGTGAGTCTGCTGCCGTCATCATAGCTGTAGGTTGAGGTTGTTCCATTGGGCAGAGTGCGTGTTGTTCTGCGGTTATTGGCATCGTAGGTAAAGGTATAATTGATGAAAAAACTCCGCATAATTTGCAGATAGCAAAGCAAAACGGCTTGACGCATTTGCATCAAAGCGATTTTCTGATGAACTATGTAGTTTGCGTTTCTCAAATCAGTTTTTACCTTCTATTCGTTCTGCAATTTCTCCAAATCTGAATATCTCAAGACCAAGGATGATGTGTTCTAATCTTTTTATTTCTTGGAAGAATCAAGTACATCTGTGCCGGTGAAGATAATGAGTTTATCTCCGGGAGACACGTCTTTGGCATTGCTTAAGTCATTCCAGATCATTATCGCTTTAGTCGAAACATTAAAACGTTTAGCGATAATTGATAAATTATCTCCCTGCTCGATCGTGTAAATGGATTTTTCTTTTAACTCGAGCCATTGATTTAGAAGCTTTTCATATCTTTCCTGAAATCCCTGTGCCGTTCCTTTGGGAATCAAAAGGTCATATTTGCCGGCAGATAAATAATAGTTTTTTATATGAGGATTGAGATCCTTGATAACTTTGAAATACGTGTTTGCCGCCTGGGCAATTATATACAATGGAACCGGCTGATTTACGGTTATTTCCATATGATCAAACTGAAAAGGCTTATACAGTTCGTCTTCGGTTAAAGAAAATCCGTATTTCTCGGGATTGGATAAAATCATTTTGGCGGCAAGAATTCTAAAAACATATCTTTGCGTTTCCTGATTCAGATAAAGCCGGTAATAGTTGTTTACCTTCTGCATCAGCATTTCCGTTTTAATGCCCTCCTCTCCCATATTGTAAGCGGCAGCGGCCAGAGTCCATGAGCCGAAAATCGCGTAAAGGTCTTTGAAGTAATTTATTGCCGCATCTGTGGAAATAAAAAAATTGCGGCGTTCGTCAATGTCATTAGTTATTTTCATACCGTATTTATTTCCGGTATTTTCAATAAATTGCCAGAATCCCACCGCGCCTCTGTTTGATGTTGCCAGCGGTTTTAAAGAGCTTTCGGCAATGACGACATATTTCAAATCGTCGGGCAGGGCATTATCCTTTAACGCTGTTATCAAGAGACGCAAGCAATTCTCTTTCAAGTCTTTCTTTGACATCCGGGTCGTTGATGGGCACCGGTTCATTGCAAAATGTCAAAGGTCCGCTGATTTTAATCGCCTGGATGAGTGATTGTCCAACGGATTGGTGCCATCCTATCTGCGCTTCGACGTTCATTGCGCCGGCAGTTATGATTATGACGATTAGACTGACTCTAAATAATTGATATAAAGGATTCAAGTC
>Ga0364918_10090_pt2 | contig 26778 bp, 29 predicted proteins | sample SorcelJu500001C6_2_FD_206957 | JGI IMG/M metagenome (GOLD analysis project Ga0364918, IMG submission 206957) | Enriched cells from Trout Bog Lake Hypolimnion, Wisconsin, USA - BchlTB.June20.5000.01.C6 | ecosystem: Environmental > Aquatic > Freshwater > Lake > Hypolimnion/Profundal zone | place... | reverse complement strand
GAGTGAGATCGATGACGTGGGCGGAACTGCCTACTCTCAGCTCACTCGCCAACTGATGCGTAGTCAAGAGCAAAATTCCAAGTACTTGATGTACGTCATTGTCATTCTGTTCATTCTGTGCTTGGCGGCGATCCTGGTGCATGCTGTGCCGCGCAGATTTGCTAATTGGCGATCTCGAAACCGACCGGCACCCGCTTTCCCTTCTGAGGAATCTTGACGTTCTCCTCGAGAAACCCTACAATCACATACGCGCAAAAAAAAATCACCCCAATATAAAAAACCTTCAAATACGCACCATTCCGCCCCTCCTCCTTCACCAGGAACCCGGATGGATTGCTGTGTCGTTGTACATAAGGATAAGGATAAAGTGAACGCATAAAAGAAAAAGACACATCTTTGGACCGGTCAGTTAATTAAAGCAATGATTGGCCATGTAAGTTCACCAGTGTCTGCAGATGAATTGCTTCGTTGTACCAATGCTTTTGATTGTCAACCGTGCGACGACTTGTTGATCCAACTCACAGCGCTTGTATCATCAACGCACGCTCGTGGCGCCATCAATCCTGATAACAACGAAACGTGTAGTTGCTTCGCAGTCAATCTGGCGTGTCTCGTCAAGGGTCTTAAGCACGTTGCATGGGTCGAAGAAGACGAGATGACGGATCCGCGCTTGTACAACCTACTTGACAAGTACCGAATTTGCATCATCCGCATCGAGGGCTTTCACAACACCAAAGACAACCTGAACGGCGTTCCGAGCGTAGAATACGTTCTCTACACATCGGCTGGAAAGGACAAGGCACACGAGCTTGCATCGCACCTGAAGCACGTTTACTGTATGCCTCGTACGTCTCTAGTCGAATCGCTGAAAGATTGTCGTCTGATTGGACTGTGTCTTGGCTATCCTGAACGCGATGTTGATTATTTTGAGGGGACCTGTGCCGCGGCACGTTGACAAGACACTTACTTCCTGTGCTTCCAAACAATGGATCCTGCTTCGGTTCAAGACTGTCTCATATTGTTTTTGTTTTGCAATTTGTTGGACTCTAGCGTGTGACTTTTTCGGGTGACAACGCACCAGGGCTCACTGAGAATATGCACGTTGTTGACGCCTTGTTCTTGCAAGTGCAACAGTGAGTTATTCGCAGTCGTTTGTGTGTGACCGTGCCTTGCCTTTGAGCGTCCCTTGGCTAACTTGACTGTCCCTTCGCTAATTTGACCGTCCTTTGACCGTCCCTTGTCTAATTTGACGGTCCCTTGGGTAACGGCACAGACAAAATCTGAAAATTTGGGTCGCTTGACTTGCGTCTCGAAAAATTGGATGAAAATAAAAAGTTTGCTACGACAATCGCCATATAGCGGAGGATTGCGGGCAAAAAAGCGTCGCCTGAATTACAGGATATGAGCATCACTAGATGATTCATCAAAGCCGAACGCGTCAGGGAAATAAACGAGTACTTCTTCCTGCAACTCCGCGAACGATTGGTTGTCGCTTGTGGCTTTACCGACCGCAGCAGCTAGTTCGTTCAACACGCAACAGCCCGTGACGTTCTCAATTTGCCGTAGCAGATTGGGCACATTGCTTTCCCAATCCGTGTAACCAAGGCTCTCATAGAAGGGCTGGATGATTTTCCACGCCAAACCGATGCGGTCGGCACCCACGGCTTGGATCCAAAACAGCCGCACGCGTTCATAGCTCTCGATCCACAATCCGATGTCCTCTTCCAAGTGCAACATTGCATTCGGATGACGGGCTTGAATATGTTGCCAATGCACTTGGCATTGTTCCTTGGAAACAGGTGCTGTGGATTTTGCGCGTTGTTGGACGTGCTGGTAAACTTGCTCGAACTGCCATTGTGTCGATGACATCCCGACTTCCTCTTTACTTTCACCTTGTGCGTCTACGTTTCGCTGGTGAAAAGTCATTTCGACCTGTGTGTCTACGTTTCGCTGACAATGAGTCATTTGGACTTGTCGTTCTGCGAGTTTTTTTTGGGGAAATGAAATGTTGCGACATGAACTCTAAACGCAATCGGGGTTGTGCGTTTTTTTTTGGAGATGAGCCAATGAGCCAACACGTGTTTCCACATTTGCGTGGGTCGGTCGGGTGATTCGTTGTCTCGGCCTGTGCTCGAGTTGTTGCCGACATCACATGATTGCAGCTCGCACATTTTGAAAAATTTGTCGTTTGAAAAAATTTTTGTTGCTTGACGTTGGACGGCGTCTTCGACACAGCGCACATCGTTTTAGCAACAAACAACAGACTGTGCAGAGCAACTGCTGAAACCACCGCTTGCACGCTTAAAAATAAAAAAAAAATGTCTGCCTCTTTGACGAGCAGTTCATTTGCAACATTCACAGGCTTGTGCGAGGAAATTTCGCAGTTGACAGCTCACAAGGAAAAGCAAGAAGCAATTGGGCAAGTTCTGCGTCCCCAACTGAGTGACTTGAACATTTTTGTCAAACTGCTGCTCCCCAAGCTGGACTCGCGCAAGTTTCAGCTGCAAGACAAGTCGGTCATCAAATTGTTTGCCAGAGTATTGTCGATCGATGCTTCTTGCATCGCCGATGCCAACGTATCGGGTGAGCATGCGGGAGATTTGCCGTCCGTGATCCAGACGCTATTCGAAAAAACAGCCGTCTGCAAAACGCAAAGCTCTACACTGACACTGAGCGAAATCGATCATTTGTTGGAGCAACTATCGCTGTCGGGCAAGGAGGATGACCATCACAAGGCGTTTCTTGGCGTAATGGATCGACTGACGCCCACCGATCTCAAATGGCTATTGCGAATCATTCTCAAAGATCTGCAGACAGGCGCGGGTCAAAAACAAATTTTGACCGGTTTGCACCCCAGCGCCTATCACTCTTTTCAAATCAATTCTGACCTCGAGTGGATCGTGGCACAGGTGAAGACCAATTCCCTCCCACCACCGCCGTCTGTACCTGCACCTGTACCTGTACCTGCACCTGTCGGACCAAACAAGAAGAAAAACACATCCGATGATGACAAAAAAACTCAGTCTCAAGGGGAAACCAAGAACAATCCCAAAAAAAGCAATGCTGCTGTTCAACAACAAAACAAGATCACGTTAATGTCGCCATTCAAGCCGATGTTGGCCGATGCGTGCAAATCGTACGCTGCAGCCAGCAAAAAATGTGCATCGGGTATCATCTTTGCCGATATCAAGTACGACGGTGAGCGTATTCAAGTGCACAAGAACGGTAAAACGTTTGCCTTTTTCAGCCGAAGTCTCAAGACGGCCGCACCGCACAAGGTCGAGCACATTCAACAGTACGTGCCGCAGGCGTCGACCGCCGATAGCCTGGTTCTGGACGGAGAAATCCTAATGGTGGACCACAAGACTGGCACGCCGTTGCCCTTTGGCACACTGGGAGTACACAAGCGCGAGAAGTTCGCCAATGCATCGCCGTGCTATTTTGTTTTTGACATTCTTTATTTGAACGGCGAGAGTCTGCTGACGACGCCAATGGCCAAGCGGCGACAGATTTTGGAAGACAATGTCAAAGTCGTGGGCAACCGCATTCGTTTGTCAGAAATGAAGCGCATCGAAAACAAGGAGGACCTCGAAGATCTGATGGTCTCGTGCATTGACGGCGGACTGGAAGGTCTGGTACTGAAAGACAGTGCTGGCGTCTACGAACCTGGCAAGCGTCACTGGCTAAAAATGAAGAAGGATTATTTAGAGGCTGGCGCAATGGCGGACACGGCCGACCTGGTGGTGCTGGGCGGTAATTTCGGCTCGGGTCGTAAGGGCAGTTTGCTGTCTTCTTTCTGGTTGGGCTGTTGGGACGCCAGCGATAACAAGTGGAAAAGCGTATGCAAATGCAGCAACGGTCTGGACGACAAACAACTCGCCACACTGCAGCAGTCGTGTAAAGTGAGTATGACCAAGTGCGGTCGTACTGCGCAGATGCCGTCGTGGCTCGACATCAAAAAGGAGCTGATGCCCGATTATTTGACAGTTGACCCAATCCAGGCGCCTGTGTGGGAGATCACGGGCGCTCAGTTTTCCAAGTCAACGCGACATTCGGCGGATGGCATCTCCATTCGGTTCCCGCGCATAACCAGGATGCGCGATGACAAGACATCGAAGGACGCTACCGACTTGGCGCAACTAAAGAAATTGGTGGCGGCCTCCAAGCTATCGGACACCTCTTTATTGAACGCCATCGACTCCAAACGACAACCAGTAAAAAATGGGGTCGGTCAAGAAATCAAAAAGTCGGGCCAAGTTAACGCGAATCTAGGCGAAGAAAAGGATCAGAAGCGCAAGAAGAAGCAAGTCCTTGGAGCTGGGGCTATTGCTACGACCACGGGTCAAAAGGGCAGCAGTAACAATATGCTTCTGCAACAACAAGAGGAGAAAAAAAAGAAAAATCCAGCGGCCAAAAAGCGCAAATGCGACGATGAGGATGACGCGAACTTGGACGCTCGTCCTAAATGTCCATATGGCAGTGCCTGTTATAGACAAAATCCTCAGCATAGGATCGACCAATGGCACCCCGACAACGAAGAAGAAGAAGAAGACGAAGAAAACTTCAGCCCACCGCCACCGAAGAAAGCAAGGCGCCCAACAAATGCTGCGAATAGCGAGAAAAAGACCGAGCTGAAAACGACAAACGGCGATAGTGACTCGAAGCCGCCGCGAGTCCCTGTCTGTATGTTTGGTGCACAATGCTATCAGACGAGCGCCAAGCACCGTGTGGATTATTCACATCCAGTGGATGACCTACCCAGCAAGTCGTCCAAAAATGCCGCATCTAGCAGCGAATGGGGAGTCGGTGACGACGACGACCAAGGCGAAGATCAAAACCAACAACAAGAACGGAAGCAGAAGCAAGAGGACAAGGAGCCCGTGATTGATTCGGTCGCAGAAGACAAAAAGGAGGATCTGCCCCCGTTGCCTTGCATATTCAAAGACGTCGAAATTTATGTGCATGGCTCGCTGGACGCACAAATATTAAAGACCATCAAGAGATTCGTTATTGCTTACGACGGCACTATTGGGCAAACCTGTTCGCTCTCTGTTACGCACGTGCTCACAGCCGCGCCGTGGGACAGTTCATTGATGGAATGGGTGAAGCAGTATGATCAGATTCGTGTCGTGCGTCCAGAATGGGCTTTGGACTCGATTCAAAAAGTCAAGCGGTTAAATGAGGAACCCTATCTTGTGGCACCAACGGATGCAGCTTGAACGTTTTCTGTCGTCTGAGCACACTCACACTACAGTGGATGTAACAACCACAGTGGATGTAACAACCATGACGCTCAACGCGTGAAATTTTTTTTTGTGAGACACATATGTCTTCGAATGTCCACAGCGCACTTTGGTTTTTGCATTGAACATGTGACTTTTTTTTTGCAGAATCGCAAAATTTGATCAGTGATGAACGCAATGGCAGGCGGCAAGTCCGAAGCAAAGGGTGTGGATGGCGAGACCGCTGATGTAATTTAGAATTGGCTTTGGTTGCTTTGCTTTTGCCTTGTGCGCTGTTTTGTTTTCTGAGATGATCACTGCTCCAGTTTCTCGCCTCTATCCGTGGCAGCGTCGAGTCCAAGTCGGGCAAGAAATTCACGCACTGGGAGCCTGTGCAGGTCTCTATCATCTGTCGCATTCGCCTGCGCAACACTTTTGTCGTTGCTTGTCATGTCATGTCACCAAGGCAATGATTAAAGCTGCGTTTCAGGTTCGAACTCAGGTGGTTGCGGGCACGAATTATTTCGCCAAAGTGAGCTTTTTTAGCTTCTTGATCTGACCTGTGTGATCGTTTACTTATTTGGGTGCCGTGATCAAAAACTGCGCAGGTCAAGGTCGCTGAAAGCAGCTACATCCACGTGACCGTGTGGAAAAAGGTGACGGTTCTGCGCTTCGCTCTTATATGACGATGATGACGTTTAACTTTACATTTTGAATTTTTCTAGTTGGGTGATGCGGGACACGAAGTGACTCACGTCCAGGCTGCCACCGAGGATGCTGCTCTCTGACGCACTTTTTTTTAAGCTGCTGTGAAGTCGCGCTGGCGTATGTGTCGTTTGTCCGAATGCTCTTTGGTGTCTGTCTTTCGATTCGAACGTCGCTGAAATTCGTTTGGTCTCGCTCCACTTCGCTTACCCCCAGAACATCACTTTCAAAAATGAATCAAAGAGCGAAAACATTGTTTTTCCGAAATTCCAAACTAGGACAGCCGATGTGGTTGATCGGAAGGAACTTGCCGAGAGCTTAGTCGCACTTGCAGCGTGCGCTGTTGTTGGAACCGCCGCAATCACACTTTGAGGAATGACCGACGGCGCATTCGATGCAGCAAGAACCTCCTCCGAAGCACATGTTGTACGGAACGCAGCACTGCGAGGCGGGACGGTGCGGCGATGAAGTACTGTCACAGACGGTCTTGTTTGCTGCGCTGGAGGCCACCGTTGATGCCACGAGCAAAAAAATGAAAAACAGGCCGAGCTGGAGAGACTTCATTTTGAACACTTTGACAACGAGCTACACACGCAGAGGAAAGCACGGGACATTAACATGAAACATGTCGCGAGTTCATCATGTTCACGGTCGTCCCATGTCCAACGTAAAAAAAAGTGATCAACCTTCACATGCATGTCTCGCGTGCGAGGCAAAAAAAAACAGAATGATGATTCGTTCTTGCAAATACTCCACAGTCATAAACGACGTTTGCACGCCCACGAAACGTACTGGAACGTTATGCTCCAACTAGCAGCAAGCGCTCCTCGAAAAAAACAGGTATGGGTCAAGCATCCACAAAAAAGAAGTGTCCACACATGCACAGGTCAGGCAGGCACTCAAAAAAAGAGGTGTCCACACATGCACACGTCAGGGGAAAAAAAAGAGGTTCTACACATCCACACATGCACAGGTCAGGGGAAAAAAAAGAGGTTCTACACATCCACACATGCACAGGTCAGGGGAAAAAAAAGAGGTTCTACACATCCACACATGCACAGGTCCGGGGAAAAAAAAGAGGTTCCACACATCCACGCATGGTCAGGCAGCCACTCCTCAAAAAAGGCGTGTCCACACATGCAGTCAAAGAGGTGTCAGGTCAAGGTGTCCACACATGCACGGGTCAGGCAGACATTCCTCAAAAAAGAGGTGTCCGCACATGCACATGCTCATGCACAGATCAGTCAGCCACTCCTCAAAAAAAAAGGCGTCTGGTCAAGGTGGAAAAACATGCACAGGTCAATCGAAGAGGTGTCTATATACATGCACACGTCAAGCAACCACTCCGCGAAAAAAAAAATGAGGTGGGACGTTTGGAATGGTCATTGAAACATTGCCTTTGCTTCCATGTCGCAGAGCATTTTCTGGCTTTTTGTTGATTTCCGAAAAATCAAACTTACTGTCTACTCATCTTCTTCGGATTCGTCGCCTTCCGTCTCTTCTTCTTCGCCCTGATTCATTTCAATTTCAGTCCACCAATCCTCCAGTACTGAAAGTGCAGTCTCCCATATTTCTTGCGTCGACTTGTCTAGTTTTTCGCATTGCAAATGAGCCTGCTGTTGTGTTGCGAGAGTGGGGATCGATAGTTTGAGTTGAACGGATTTGTTCGACAACGAAAGCTTCCAATTCGCGTGACACAATTGCGGAACGTAATTGACATCTCCAGAACCGAGGAATCGCCAGTCGAAACTGCCTCGTGTTATTGCAGCTGCCGCATCATCATCGAGATCCGTGTCAATTGTTATAGTCCAACGTCCCCCTTGTAACAAATAAGAGGAGAGAAACTGAATCAGACGATCAGCTGACAAGAGCGCCAGTTTCTCGAACTCCTCCTGTGTCAAGCCAGGTGTTAGCATATTTCTACGTCCGAGCAAATTCGCATTGTCAAAATGCTCTTGCAGGTCTTCATCATCGACATGCGGAGTGATTTCCACTCGATACGTAGGTTTAGCATCCTCTATCACGGCTTCAACCACAAACTTGACCGATTTGCGTTCGTTTTCAGTATCGCATTCAACACCAAACTCGTCTGTTGCGATGCGCAAAGATTTAATGGCAAGCTCGCGCTTTTTGCCTGTGTTGCCGATAGAGTATTCGCGAATTTCAATGCCCACTGGTGGATGCTGCAAAAACGGGTCCAACATCTCGAGACAGATGCTTTCAGCAGTCCCAAGAGATGCGCTTTTCTTCGACAGCTTGGAAGACACAGTCTTACTTTTACGTTCCATGCGTTGAAAAATTTTTTTGATCGTGTTGATTGTTCTGTCTTTGTTTTTTCCAAGTCGGAACAAATTAAACTTTTTGTGGTGACGACAAAATTCAAGTCTGTGAATCAATCGTTTGTCGAAAGTTCAAACTACGGATCAACAGTGTGATCAGCGTGTTGTGGTTCAAAAGGAAGATCAAGGTTCTTCTTTCGCCGAGACCTTGGCAATAATGTAGCGAATGTAGCCGACCGTGCCAATGTCCTGCTTAATGTAGAGCGCGCTGTCTTCCTCGAACGAAATGGTAATGGGCTGCTTGAGTTTGGTCATGATGCTGACAAAGCGCTTCAGGTACGACAGGTTGAATGTGGTCTCCAGCTGGCGCTGATTGTTCTCCGAGTCCTGGTCAAAATGCATTTCGTTATCCGGGGAGCGATAGTACACCTGCTCCTTGTGCTCGTCGACCTTGAACTTGAACCACTGGTTGCTGGCGACGAACGTGATGCGGTCATTGGGCGAATGCTGACCCAGATTTTGACAGGCTTTCTGCAGCACCTCAACGGGGAATTTGACACGGAACGGGGCCAAGAGCTTCGGCACCTCCTCGGGCTGCAAGTCATCCGACACGGCGTTCTCGCGGTACTTGTAGACGCCGCCCGTGTCCGGACTGTCGATTTCAAAGTCCAACCAGTCGCTCGAGTTGCACTTCATCGTTAGCGTCTGACTGGGCTGCTCCAGGTCCGCAAAGTTGTTGGGGAACGTCTCCATATTGAAGCACATTGTAAACGTCTCCGGGCAATAGAAGTTTTCAATGTCGGCCGCGCGCAGGTGAATGGAAATCAGCGCGGCGTTGCTCTTGTCGTATGTAGACATGGAAATGCCCTTGGGAGAGAAGGTGATCGGAGCGTTGGCGAGCACCGGCTTGACACCGCTGAAGAGTTTTTGCAGAATCACGCCAGACGTCATGTTGCAAACGAACGGATAGCCGCGGTACACCAGGCGCGCCTCCTTGACCTGATCCTGCGGATCGTTGAAGTCGACGAAATAGCGATTCATCAATTCTTGCTCCAAGGCATTGAGCGGCTGCTGTGTTTGTTGTGGCTGCGTCGCAGAGAGAAACACCGCCAGAGAATGGTTGGTTGTCTTTTTCTGCACAACAGCGACGTCTGACACGGACGAATCCAAACCTAAACCCAAGCCCGAACCCAAACTCGAACTGGATCCAGAGCCCGAACCTGAACCTGAACCCGACGAACGGTCAACATCACGTGATTTCTTGGTCTTTTTCACCTTTTTTTCTTTCCTTGGATTGCTTTCATCCTTGTCATTGTCGCCGACTTCACTGTTGCTGTCGGTCTTCTTGGTCTTTGGCTTTCCTGGTTTCTTTTCCTTGGTTTTGACCTTGGATGTCTTGCTCACCGACGCGTCCTTGTCCGCGCGCGCCTTCTTTTTCTTCTTCTTGATATCGCCGTTATCATCGTCGTCTTCTGCTGGCTGCTTTCGCTTTCCTTTGCTCTTGACGGACTTGACAGATTTCGTCCGGTTGGTTGGCGACCAAGATAGACTGGAGACAGCAGATGCTGCCGCGTTGCCAAGGTCGGTCGCCAAGGTCAATACAGGAGTCCCTGCGTTGGTGTTGTGAGCAACGTCTGTCATTGTCTCGATTTGTTTGTATGATTGTGTTGCACGTGTACAAGGCACCTGATTATTGCAAGTAGGTGAAAACCTGTTTGTACATTTGACGAAATTTACCAAGTCGTCCGGAAAAAAATTTGGAGAAAAAAATATATTTTTTTTTGTGTTTGACAGCAAACATGTACATGTTCTACGTATGCATACGAGCGAGATCGATGTGCGCAACAGAGACCGTGTGCACGTTACGTGCAAGACAACGAATTCGATCTTGTGCTGTTGAGGCCAGATTCCAATGCACAGAACAGCAAACAGAAAACGACCGAGAGAAGATGAAACCGTGCGGTTTTCGAAACGCCAACATCGACGAGACTGTCTCCCGAACCTACCGCGCGAGAATTCGCACACTGCCGACACAAACGACGGAGACGATGTGGACAGCCTAATGACTCTAACGTATTTCCACCTTTCCAAACACGCACGCCGCACGTCACATCTGTGCGATCTGCCCGATGTGCTGATCGCAAACATTGCGAGTTTCCTCAGGTGCTCCGAACATTCGACATTGTCGGCGACTCACACTCGCGTTCGTCACGCCTTGCAGTTGTCCATGTCGTGGTCGCCGGTGCTCGAACTCAATTGTTCCTATTTTTGCAGCGTGTCGGCATGGCGATGCGTACTGTCGAGCGAAACCCGCGAAATTCGTCTCAGCGGCGACGACACCGCTGCCGTCGGAAACGATCAAAGCGTGATTTCGCAAACGTGCCGCGATGTCTTCGAATCCTTGTCACAAGTGGTGAGCAACCGACAGAGTCAGCTACGACACTTACGTGTTATCGATCTAAGCCAAATGCGCTGCAAATACCTGTTGATGCGCGTCATCGATATCTTGAGACTGCTTCCGTCGATACGCTCGCTTAGGTTACCCATGTGCAAATTCAGTATGACGCGATATCTGCACTGCATACCAGCAAACATACAAAAACTTCACATTGGATTCGACAGTCACACCACCGCCGCTGACCTAGAGTCACTTCACCGCAACAAACATTTGGAGCAAATCACTCTATTTCTGGAGGCGGAAGCCGCTCCTTGGTCCAATCAAATGGCACGAGACATTCCGCACTTGGAATTGCATGTCGGTTGTCTGCGTGGCATTCCGACTTCCATTCCCATCACACGGTGAATTCTGCTCAAAAAAAAAGGCGCAGTGAAGTGCACGTGCATGTGCATGTGTCTGCTGATGGTTGGAACAAAAACATGTTGGTCTCCGGTGACAGCCGACCGATGCCTTGAATGCTGACCCAAGTTTCGCCATGTGCATCGTCCGAGACCGTAATAGCCATAGCGAGGATAAAAGAATCGCCAATTCCTCACGGCGATGGCTCGAGCGTCAGGACCGGCGACACGTACGATTGGCGATGTAGGAGAGCGTTTGATTTTGTGTTTGTGTTGTGAACAGAAAAAAAAAATTATCAATGCTAGAATGAAAAAAAAAATATCAAAACCACACATCTCGCTTTTTCCTCTCTGTAATCAGGACAGCAGATGAGCGCCAGAACAAAAACCCAGTATTGGCCGGTGACCAAGTCAACGGGACAAGAGAGTGCTCGCGGAATGCGAGTACACTTGCTTGACCGCCAAGAAGACGGAAGAGCGGAATACGTTCTAGTCTTTGCGCCAGGAGACGAAGTACTGTCGGGATTGTTACAATTCGCGGAACGATTCCAGGTTCGAAGTGCTCACCTATCCGCCATTGGCGCTCTTTCTCGCGCAACCTTGGGTTGGTACGACTCGAAGCGAGGCGCGTACAAGATAAATCGCATTCCCGTTCAGTCGGAACTGACATCGCTTTTGGGCAACATCACCGTCTTCCGACACGAGCCTACCGTGCATGTTCACGTGAATGTCGCCCTAGAGGACGGTTCTGTGCACGGAGGTCACGCTCTAGAGCTGTTTGTATTTCCCACCGTCGAGCTGTTTGTTCAAGTCGAACCCGACATTCTCACCAAAAAGGTCAATGCCGCCACACATTTGCCCACCATTGTTTGAACTTGCATTTGACAAGGACGTTTATCTAGTTGTACAAATCAAATCACGACGGAAGAGCGTCTCGAACATCAGGTTGTAGTTCTTGCGCCCAGAGGTCTAGGCTTTTTCAATTCTGGATGAGCGCGACAACCGGTCATCGCAATTGCTTGCCGGTGTAACCTGCAAGTGCAACATCGTTTCTGTTTTAAAAAAAAAACAAACAACAATATGCGAACGTGTGCTCCGACTCACAGGTCCGCGACAGTCGCAGGATCATCTTTTGCGTGCAGCGCGGCAAGAACACGCTTCAGCTTATCGGTGAAGGCGCTAGTTGCAGGTCGAAGTGTCCAATCCACTTCCTGGGCGTCGGGATCCAAGTTCACCATCTGCCTCATCAGTTTGGCGAGCGCAACCATGTCGCTGCCGACGTCTGTGAACACCAAAAAAAAGGCACACACATTCATATTCCACACATATTCCACAACACCACAATATATCATGTATTATCGCACTATCCTTTCAAAACAACGAAACAAACAAGAAAGCAACCGACTTCACCGGGTGGAGCAGCTTTGACGTCGATCGAATCGGAAGCGTGCACGATCCAAACGTTGGGGTTAAGAAATAGCTTGACTTGCATTGGCGCAGTGGCAACAATCAGAACCGTATACGCCGACAGCCCAACGCCGGAAAAACCAGAATTGTGCAGCATGTACAGAGCAGGAAGCAGCGTCTGCAACACAGTTTTCAACTCATCATCTGAAAACCACTGCCGCAGTTGTTTTCGTTTCACAATCTCGGCGATCATCGTAGTGACGAAATCTTCTGTGACGACGGTTAGTCTGGGTTCTTCTGGAGAAAAGTCGGCAACCACTGACGCCGATGACAATGAAAGGGATTTGCAATCGATGCGCTCGGTGCAGACAACCTTTGGTCGGGCAATACACTCCCAAATGGCGTTCAGCACGGTTGAATGAAAGAACACCATTTTCGCGCACGCCGCCTCAACATTGGACACCGACACGGTCAAGACGGGAAAACCTTTGGGGTTCGACTTGGTGAATGCTCTGAGCGCCGTCACAGTGCCGAGACCGTCTGAGACCAAAGAACCAGCGTGTGGATCCAAAAGCTCAACTCTTTCGTACTGCAGTACGTCCAATAATTGTATTCATTCATAAAATCATAAAATGACGCACCTTTTCATCTAACCCAAACGCCAATTTGGTTGACTTTCCGTATGGCTGCAGACCCAGCACAAATTAAACAAGACCAAACCTTGCCAACAGCTACATCGGATTTTGCTAACGATTTGACGGCTGCTTCCGCAACATCCACACCATTAGCGCAAGTCATCGCTTCGGAAACAAAGAAACCTGTCACGACAAAAACATACGGCGATGGTGATTTTTACGGACAATATCCCACCCTACAAGCCACCCTCGACCAAATCTTGAAAAATTTCAAAAAAAATTCATGTCTGACATGCTTTGAATGTTTTTGCGCAAAGAGTCAAAATGTTGTGCTTTCACATTGCCTCTAGCGGGACGTTTGTGAAATGTCCCAGACTTCAGTGACCGCAATCACCAGTCACGCTGGTCCCTACGCTGGTCAATACGCTACATACAGCGGCTATCAGGACGTCTCGAATGTGTTGATCCCTGCTCACGCTGGTTCCTACGCTACTGGGTACGGTAACGTCAACTCCAATGTCGTCCCATACACGAACGGTTATGGCTATGGCTATGGTTATGGCTATGGTTATGGTTATGGCTATGGTTATGGTTACGGTCCAAGTTCCGGTTTCGGTTCACCTGCTTCGTTTTATGGGGCAGGTGGTTCTGGAATGGGCGTGGGTGTGAATTATGCCCCGTCATCACTGTCAATGCAGCGAGGATATGATTCTTCTGCGACTTCTCATTATTACGCACCGCGACTGGGTGGGACTACCGTGTCGGTGGGAACTGGTGCTGGTGTTGGTGTTGGAGGGTCTTATGTCAACCCTTATGCTAACACCGGCTATGGCTACCACAACAATCCTCTGGGTGGATATGGATATCGTGCGCCAAATGTTCAATCCTGTAGTGTTCGCTCGGTTACCAGTACCAGTCCAGTTTCTGGACCGATTTCTGTTTATCCGGTTCTTCCCTTCCCGAGCGCGCAAAAACCCGGTGAACCAACACCGACTTTTGTGTGGTCTCAATCATTGTGCGATTGGAAGAGTTCTCTTGCTTCATCGACAATGGAATATTCTTCGAATGTTTCGAAACCGAGCGCGGGAGATGCGTCTTCCCAGTCAGCAACGTCGTCGGTTTCGGTGGACCTCACCTCGGACGAATCAGGACGCGTGACAGAGGTGACAGCAGTTCCAAAAGAACGTGACGATGCGGGAGGAAAAAAGGATGTCGTGGGATCCGAGTTGGAAGTATCGGAAGGATTGGAGAGATTGGAACACAAGTTCGTTCAAGAGCAAGACACCGACGTCGAAATGACCCCTATGCAATGCATTGAAATGACCGCTATACAACGGGAAGAGGTAAAAAATTGTTAATCGTTGATCAACGATTGAATGAATTAACTGGTCACTCTTCTCATTTTTACTGGGCTTGTTGATTGTTTTGTCTAGATACGGCAGCGTGTGCGTGACGTGCTCGTAAGAGATGGCATCACACAGGTACGCGCAAGTTCTTGTGCGCCCAAGCATCTCCAAGCATCTGTCAAATACGTCTATGCGTCGTAGCATCATAGCGTTTTTTGACAGTCGGCAATGTCCCTGGAGCTCGGCTTATCGCGCGGCGCTGTGAATTTCTTCTTATGCTCGACCGGCAAATCACATTCGCGCGCGAGCCAAATGCTCAAGTGGTGTCAGGACAGAGATAGAGCGCTGTGGTCACTGATCGCCTTGAAGCGTGACTTGATGGGTATGGACGACACTGCCTTGTCGGCCGCGTTGGGTCTGGATTCTGGTGCACTCGCTTCGTGGCGTGATTTTACAATGTCGCTCAAACAACGCGCGGACATTGATGCTTTGCTGTTGGCGTGGCTCCACCCCGAGGTTCCAAGGTTTGATAATTTTTGATATTTCGATGGTCATTTTTGTTGTTTTGCATTTTGTGACCTGCTGTGACCTGTTGTCTTGTTCTCAGTTCAAGTACGACCAACTCTCTAACGAACTGTCTTGCTTCTTATGATGTCGCGAAAGAGCAAGAGACGAAATCTGATGAAAAAGTTGGTGCCATTTCTGAGAAACGAATGTGTCCCCAATGTCGCAAGCTCAAGCGGGTGGTGATTTTCCGTTCGCGTTTTACGCACGACATTGAAGGAGCACCGAGGCGTGCGCGTACTCTACCCGGATTCGTCGGCTCTGTGTGCAGGAAATGCTATGGTGCACTGGTTCCAATACCTTTGTCTGATCCTGCAGCATCGACATCGACGTCGATCACGGTGTCGGAAGCGCACACGACGAAGGCAGTTGAAGTTCGAGTGTGCTCTGAATGCAAGGAATCCAAGTCTGCAATGCTTGCCGCTCCGACGACGGAACCAGATACGCAAATGCGGTTGCGAACCCGCCCCGGATTCGTCGGAACCATGTGCGTGAAATGCTATGAAGAACGCTATGATGAAGGGCGTGGTGATCTGAAGGACAAGGAACCTTCACCAGATGGTGGTGCAGGACTTAGTTGGCAAGATGCAGTTTTGCTTACGACACTGTCTGGTTCGGGCTCAGCGTCGAATGTGCGAGCGGGCGAGCACAGCAGCAAGGAGGACAGTAAGCAGCAGCATTCGGCAGCTTTGGCATTGTCCTCGCTGTCCGCAGCAGAGGCACCTGATTCACAACACGACAGTGATAGTGGGAGTGATAGTGGGATGAAGCCCAAGGTCGAGGACGAACCTTGGGAACCATCGGACGACGCACCTCGTTCAAAGTCGCAAAAGCGAAAGCGTCGTCTACGTGGTACGGATGCTGATGGTCACTATCTGCCCGAGAAGCGTCGGCGCGTGATTGAACGTTTCTTGCTCAAGCGACAACACAGTATCGACCGAGACAGTAGTGGCTTATCATCCCGTAAAACTTTCGCCGAGATTCGTCCACGTCAACGCGGTCGCTTTCTTCCTTTGTTGCCCAATGTCTCGGAAGAGATCGTCTCGTCTATACGTTCCCACACTTTTCAAGAACATCCAGACACTGATGAGCTGGCGCAGCATAAGAATGAGCGTGCAAGAGATAAAGCGAACGATTCGAAAGCTGACTTGATTGTTGGTGACGAAACATCTGGGTTGTTTGAAGTGGAATCGGTCGTTGATCACCAAGTTAAGAACAAGAAGCTGCTTTATCGGTTTGTTTTTTTTTTCTTTTTTTTTTCCTTCCTCTCTTAGTTCCTGTCTGATGATTGCCCTGATTGCTTTGCTCGGGCTGCTTGGGTTGCTTCCGATGTGCAGCTTGCGCTGGCGGGGCTACAAGGAAGAGGACGACACTTGGGAACCCGAAGAATCGCTGAATACGGCTTGTCGCGAATTGCTTCTCGAATACCTTCGTAGCTGTGCTTTGCAAGTGCCGCGGATATGAATTTGATTCATAGGATGTTAAAGTTCGTGTGAAGTTCGTGTTAAGTAGATTTTTTCTTACAAGCACCATTGGCCAGTATTTCGTGCTTACCGCTTCTTAATGTTCCGATGTGTTGGAAACATCGCACTTGTTTTACCTGTTTTTAAAGTCGTGCGCGTGTGCATCGCAAGTCACGCCACTGCATTGCGCCTTGTGCTGTCGAGGCTGTATGCGGAAGTGGCACGGTATTCCACCAGATCACGAAATCGCGCAAGAAGAACTCGTGTCTTGCGCGAAGCCAACTGTCGAGCGGTTAACGACGACTCGCCGAAGTGCTTGTCGCACGTGAGTTTTGAGATCAATTGCAAATTTGTTGATTCGTGTACAACAAACCCTTTGTTCTTTTCTCGATTTCGCGTTCGATCTGTCGTTTGATGGGTTTGTACGTTCGTAAGTTTTTTGTGAGAGCCCTTTTAGGGAAAAAAAACGCAAACAGTAGAAAAAAGAGCAAGTAGTCGAGAAAATGCAAACTAGATCCAAGACAGCGCTACAGGGCAAAAACGTGCGATTGGCAGAGAGTAGTAAAAAGATGAGGATTTCGTCATCCGGTTCCGGACGAGGGGAACGAAAGGAAAGAAAGGAACGCACAGAAAGCAAGGTGCGAAAACCCAATGCAGCGGAACGGTTGCCAGGTCATCTTTGGGCGAAAATATTTGAAACGCGTGCGCTGATGAAGGATTGTTCCGAGGTGACAGAGAAAGGAAAGCGATGCGGCACAGGCACGAATCGCTTTCAGTATGAGATGAAAACGAAAGGTGAGAGTGCTCGGCTCGACTGTCAGGAGTACTGCGCCAAAGCGGTGCCTTGCAACGCCATCGACCCGAAGGGATTTCCAAAAGGACTTACGATCCAATTGTCCACCGGGCGCAAAGTTAAATTTACTTTGCGACCGGGACCTATTTTCACCTTGTCCCACAAAGATGTCGAATGCAGCGGGCAGCAGCTCGACGTCTACATACAATTCGAATACGATGTTGACGACGACAGAGCAATCGTTAGCGAGTCAGCCATTGAGAGCAGTGACGGAGAAGAACTCGACTTTGCATCCGTCGACATTGGATCGCTCAGTTTTGAGCAAATGTGGGATATAATGTGCTACTACAGGAAGGCAGGTGCGAATGTCTACCTGGAATTTCACTTGGTGCCTGAAGAGGATTTGACCCGTGATCAAGTTGAGGAGCTGCTGCGTCGTGAAAAGAGTCATGAGATCATAGGTGCTGGTGCCGCGTTCCTAGCGTCATCGGAAGCAGCGGATATCGAGCCAGACGTCCAAGTCATTTCTTTCGAGTTCGAGTCCACAGAAGACGCCCAAGTCCGCTGCGACCCTTGGCTACAAAAAATCGTGGACGCTGTAACCGATGCTTAAGGGGTCCCTGCGGTCCCCCTTCGAAACCCCCTTGCCCGTGGATTTGTGCGCGGGGGTCTCGGGGCGGCGCGTCGCCCCGTTGGATAGAAGAAACCGTCGGATGGTAGGGATTTGAATTCGTCTTGGTGTGATGGCGGGTGTGAGGCGGGAGGAGGACGACGTCCCTCACGCCAGTTTCGTTCGAATTCCTCTCAGACGCGGATCGATGTATTTCTCGTCGTGTTCTCGCTGTTGTTCGTCAAGGACGCGCTCAATCTCCTCGAATATCCTATCCTCTTCATCCTCGTCGTAAGTTTGTGACATTGATCGTATTGTCGGTTTGTCTTATTATATTGTTCCGTTTTAATTCTAGGTCCCGCGAAAAAAAAGGGTAAGGGGGATGCAAAAAAATCGACTTCCGTTGTCGTGAATCGAGTATCGTTCGTATCATTCGGTTCAGTTCGCATCGAACAATTCTCTCGTCCTCTCGTCGTCCTAGTCATTTTCCTTCTCATCGTCGCTATATTTCGCTGCAACCTCCTCGTCGGTGGGAATCAGGCTTGATCGAACCGGCAGCGACAATTGATCCTCCACTCCTCAAGCGACCACACTCTCTGCACAGATCGTCCAGCGCAGAGTTGACATACTCGCAAGGCGCGCAACTCCAAGCTCCGTCCATTCGAACGGTGGGATTCACAGCATTGCACGTTTGGCAAAAGAAAAAATTGCGATCGTTTCGCATCTTGCACTTGGTGCAAGTCCAGAAGTACAGCGCAAGGGATGCTTTCGCTGCACCTATCTGCATACGTCGCCTTTGAAAACCGGCAACATACAGTGACTTGTAGCGTAACTGCATTCTGAAACGACCATCACATTTTTCGAGTTCCACGAAAAACGACAAGCGAAGCCAAAAACACAAAAAAAAATCCGGACCTGCTACGTATGGTCATGTCACGCAAAAGCGACTCAAAATCGTGACCAAGCAGTTTGGCCCACACAATGTCCAACTCTTGATGGCGAGGGGATAAGGAATATGGAATAAGCAAAAAAAAACAAAACCAATTCGCATATAAAATCAGAAACGGCGGACACATACCTGTCGCTGCCAACGTCCGACTCGTACACGTAAACGCGCAGACGGACCCCGCATCAAGAAAAAACAACAAGTGCAAGCGCATGCGCAAGGGAAGCGATTCCAAACCACTGCTGAACTTGATTCCCGATTGCTTGGAGAGGATCCAAACACAAAGGACATAAGATAAATGCAACAGGGCAGGAATCGTAGGGGAAAACAGACATTGCTTCATCGTACCGCATACATGTGTTGCTGAACCTGGGCCAACGCGGACTCGATACACGCGGCCATGGTCCGATTTTTCGATTCGGCAGATGTCTTAACGGATTCCAAGAGAGCCTGCATTTCTCGTACGATGACGTATGCCTGACTCGACAATGTAAACAAAAAAAGAGGTGAGCGATTCGGCACATGGTCTGGCTTACCGACCCGCCTTTCAGATTCGCTCGCGAAAAAGCGAGTAGGCAGAACACGATGAACATTCGAGGTGTGACTATGCAGAAACACACAGTAACGAGACGAAAAAGACAAACGGACAATCGACAACGTACTTCAAAATCAAACGGTGAATGTTGCCGGTTAGGGAATTCACACTTGGAATAGCACCAAGCAAACGCTGGATGTGTTGCATCGCACCGGACACACCGCGCAATTCCGAAAATCTAACCATATTACAGCGATGAACGGGAACACAGGTCAATATCAGCAGAGCATCAATCATCAACACGAATACGGAGAAAAGTGCATATCCTTGCATACTACCAACTTCCGATCAAGTAAGTGATTACCGATCTGCGTCAGAACATGGAATGCAAGTCATTTCGACGTCGGCCGCAGCGGAGATGAAATCTAGGTCCAACAGTAACTTGACGTACTGTGGTTCGTCGACGGCAAAAGCGGGAATGACGTCTGAGATCAGGAACACGACAGAAAAAAAAATTTTTTCATTCAAGAACCAACAACTCAAAGCAAACCTCGAACGTCTGCAATGAGATCTTTTTTCACCGAGGCTTTTCGTACCGACTATCAGCAAACAAAACGTCTGTAAACCGTGGTCGCAACCTTTTATCAAAAGCATACGCACCTTGACCTCGTTCAGCGACAGGATAGACAATTCGAGCGCGTCGTGGTCGATGTCACCGTCGCTGTATCGCAACTCGTATCTGCCTGCCATGTGGAATGGAGTGGTATTTTCGAGTCAATACGTACCCGCCGGATTAACGCGAGTGACAACTGCAGAAAAGACCCTTTGCCCTCCTTTCCAAACCGCCTTGACCTTGTCGTTCGGCCAATACAGTGTTGGCTGATGAAACGATTAGTTGTTTGTCCACATCAAAGTCGTGCAAGACAGAACATCCTAACATCCTTACTTGGCGTTGAACAAATCGTAACTTGGTCTTGCAAACACTGAGCATGGCATCGACATTGTCAGCGGTGCGGTGATCGGCCAGTTCGCTCAATTCTGCAAGAGCCGCATTGACGTTGTCTGCGACAGAGCCTTCTTTTTCCTCCCCACATTTCCGCTCCATTTCGATGACCGGTCAGGACTTGGAATCACAGCACCTCACGCCAACATGCACAAGTAGAGACATATCATACTACATCACGACAACATGCGCTTGCACCTGGGTGGTTTGATTTCGTTGCGCTTGAACCTTTGGAACTCTTGGTCAACAGGTTTGTCGAAAGGTTGGAAGTCACTTTAGCACATGTTATAACCAAGCAAACCAGCAACGATTGACCTGTGCATGTGCAGTCAAAATGACATGTGCATGTGTTGTTCACTCACTGTCGTGACCCTTGGCCTCATGTGTTGTTCACTCCACTTTTTTTTCCCGTGCAGTTGAATGACCTGTGCATGTGGTGTTCACTCAACTTTTTTTTGTACGTGACAACTGGACTTGCACCTCCAAAAAAAAATGGAGCGGTGCCAACACATGCATGCACGGGTCAAACAGCCACTGCAACACGTGCACAGGTCAAACAACCACTGGCCTAAAAAAACGAACTTGCCAACACATGCACAGGTCAAACAACCACTGGACTAAAAAAACGAACTTGCCAACACATGCACACGTCAAACAACCACTGGACTAAAAAACGAACTTGCCAACACATGCATGCACAGGTCAAACAACCACTCGCTAAGAAAAATGAAGTTGTCAACACATGCACAGATCGCACAACCACTCGCTAAAAAAAATGAAGTTGCCAACACATGCACAGATCACACAACCACTCGCCAAGAAAAATGAAGTTGTCAACACATGCACAGATCACACAACCACTCGCTAAAAAAAAATGAAGTTGCCAACACATGCACAGATCACACAAGCACTCGCGAAGTTGCCAACACATGCACGCGGTGCACACGATCACCGATTGCATGTGCATGGCTTCAGCGATACACGTGTTCCTTTTTTTTTCGCAACTACATGCGCATACCCTACCCTCGTACCTGGTAAAGCTGACTGTACGTGTAATCGAGGTCAACCTCGTTTTTTGTTGTTTCAGACTCTCCACATGTCCTGCCGTCGCAGTTGCCAAACCAGACCTTGCTCACCGAATGGTTTATTGCACAACTGATAAATAAATCAAATGCTGCCAAAAGCGATTTTTCAGTTCATCGTCACATATCTTCAGACGTTTGATATTGTTCATATGTGGCGAACGTGTCGAGTCATCAGGTCTATGCTGATGCACCCAATGACGCAAGCAATGTACTACAAGCAAACTTTGCGGCGACAGAAGCTTCCGCTCAAGGTCGGCGTCGGACGAAATAACTGGTTGGACCACGCGCGCTGCTTGGAATTGCAACACGTTCTAATCCGATTCTGGGAGCGGTCCCATTCTCCTCCTATGCACTTGCTGATTGCAACACAATACGGCGGCTACACGGTCGATCGCATCACTTTTGAAACGAATCAAACGGGTTCACTCTTGTTATTCCGCGACAATAGCTTTGTCAGCCTACCTCTTGATCGTCGACTTTGGCACAAGTCAGTACTTGATTGGTCGCTCCCGTCCATCGGAACCACTTTCAACGAATTGTTGTGCAACTGCCAGCTTTCTCATCCGACGTTATTGCTTCTGTGTCCTTTCTGGAATGTCTCGTCTTTTTTCGACACGGCAGCGATGTCTTTATTGCAACGAGCAATTCGAGGGCTTGAGGCAGACAATTTTTGTTATTTGGATGTCTGCACACTGATGCGTCTGTTCGGATTTTGATGGCAAATTGGGAAGGGAAAAACGACAGCCCGAACTTGTGTCAGCTTTGTCTGCTAACCTCTTTGCGTACATCTTATTCATCGCGGTCGTGGCCGATTATATTGCGTTTATTCTACGCGCGGAAATGAACATGGATGAAGGAAAAAAAAGAGCGAAAAAGCGACTGCGCATACCATCGTTCAATGTCGAGCAGTTCTCAGAGTAAATGCCCCGATGAAATTCTGCAGCGAATGACAATAGCCAGGTGCAAATACAGATGTGGTGTGGCTTCAACGTTTCCCAATCCCAACACGGACAAACGACACTATGACTATGCGTCTGGATTCACTGGGCAAGGACTTGTGGAGCTCAACAAGTGCATCAAAGACTGCGTCGAGAAGCATGCTGGTTTCGTTTTCACCGCAAAGGAGGACGATGAAGACGATGAGAACATAAAATTTGATTAAAACATCGTTCAGTGACTGTCTTTGGATGGATGAATTTTGATGTTCTTTGACTTTCAAATGCTTTGCTCTGGTCCGCCGAGTCACGCATCTCAAAGTAGGCAAAAAAAAATTTTTTTTCCCATCACGTGCAACACAAAAATTTTCAGTGACAAGGAAAAAAAAAACCCAAACCAACAAAGGACGCAAACATCAAACATCTAATCAAATGGGTGGCAAATTCGAATCAACGGAATCTAACGAGGATAATGGCAAGCGCGAAAACTTGCGTCAGTCGACCATCAGTCTGACTCCCAATACGGAATATGCAATCGTGGTCGGGTCAACAGTGCCCGTGGTGCTGTATGAGAACCGTGGAGCGCAAGTCGCTGCGTTTTTCATTTCATTGAACTTCAACAGAGGTGGAACTCCCAGTAACATTCCGCCAACCAGCACACTCACCTTCACGGTGTTCACGAAGTTCTCCGATGGTCGAAAGCACATTGACACCCTGCTACTGCAAGCGCTGCTGGCGCCCGCCACCGGACCCGATAACCAAGGCCTGACTTTTTCTAGTGCGGGTGTGGAACGCATCAGCGTCACTGTCACCAGCAGCGTTGCGGGCGACACCGGCAAGTCGGCTCCCGCCTTCATCAACAGCATCGCCGAGACCTTCTGCGCCGACTGCAACCCGCCGCGCAAATGCCACCGACAAAACAAGTGCGACCGCGACCGTCGACATTAAGGGGAGCCCTGCGCGCTCCCCTTTGACCCCTGTGGCATTATGGATTGATGAGGCAATGCGCAGAGGCGTAGTGATCAGGGGACTTGAAATACAATTTTGGAATTTAGTTTTGCTCGCATGCGAGCGTTGATAAGAACAAGAGAAATTCACATTTGTTGCTCATAAAAGCGAAACGTTCGTGTTAGTTTAGGGGAAAAAAAAGGGAAGAGAAGGAACCGCAAAAGAAACCCAACAACATAATGGAAACGAAAATCAAATTCGAACCGAAACGCCAACCGATCGTCAGACAGTGCGGCGAGCAACGGCGTGCAATTCTGCAACGTGGTCGTCAACTCGCTTCGCTCGATCATTTTCCTCCACCAGAGGAATGGACGCCGCTCGGCACGCCGGGAACTTTCGGCGCCGCTTATCGCACCGTCTTGTCGGAAGGAGAGCGAGGCGGAGAAAACGAAACCGTTGTGATCAAAAAAATCAACGAGCGTCCAGCCGGCGCGTCTGAAAACACCCGAAAAGACATTGTGCACGATGCGCACGTCGAGGCAGAAATCACGGCAGCGGCCTACTGTTTGTGCGAGGATTATGTCACCTGCTATGTAACTTCTTTTGAAGACAAGGACAATGGCGAATTCTACTTGGTCACACGCTTCTTGGGCAATTACATGGACATGTTTGACTTTATCGATCAAGTGTACAACAAGCACCAGTTGCCGAAACCAACCACCGAGCAGTTCAAACGTATCATACGGCAGCTCGTGGATGGCTTGAAAAGCCTTCACGCGCTTGGCATTGCGCACAGAGACATCAAGGACGCCAACGTGCTGATCAACCCAGAAACATTTGACGTGCGCTTCATCGATTTCGGTCTGTCGTGCTCGCGCGAACAAGTCTGCGAAAAGAAGCGTTTTGTGGGCAGCACCGACTGGGTGGCACCGGAACTCGAAGCGGCTGCGGGGAATCCACGCAAAGCCGAGAGCTACTTTGCCAAGGTCAGGAAATCGAGCTCGACACGGCGTCTGCGTTTCCAGTATACGCTCGAAAACTGGTTTGACGCTGACAAATGGGCTCTGGGTGCGCTGATTTATACACTGCTCACCGGCTTCGACGTCTCTGCCTTGTACAAAAATCCCGATCCGTTGAGCGTGTTTGCGAAAATCTCAACCCCAGCGTCGCCCACTTTCGAACAGACTGCTCCCGCATACTTTAAGGCGATGCGCACGTTCCTCGATTATAATCCGAAAAATCGCACTTGGCCCAATTTTGAAAGCGCTGAGCTCCACGCTCGCGCTTCTGCTCGCCCTTCTGCTCAGAAGATGAAGAGGTCAGTGACGGAAAGGAAAAGTCCGGCTGTAAGTAGAAGACACTGAACGTCCCTGTAACAACTCGATTCAACGAAGCGAGCCCAAGTGTCGCTCAAGCTTGCGCGAGTAAAAATCACGAAAAAAAGTTCGCAACACCACAAGCGTATGCAGCGACTGCCGCAACCACGTTTTGCTTTGGAATGCACCAAGTTGTGCGACCAAGGAAGCGTACTGTGCGCGAATTATGAGTTTGAATGCTGCTTTTGTCAGGCAAGCGTACCTTCTTTCCAGATTGAGCCGCAATTTCCCGGGAGCTTGTTCGAGATGCGGTGCGTTGTCGCAGGGGCATTGACACTTCCATTGGAGTTCACTTCCCCACACTGGTTTTGTCGCTGATCCTCGGTTATTTCGACGTTGAGACTGCGCTCGCAAAAAAAGTTAAGGGAAACTTTATTTTAATTGTCGGTCACAAAGAAAAAAATAGCACGCCTTGTTTTGCGCAGCCATGTATCTTGCTCCGAAATCGAAAAAGTACCTGCAACCGGCGCCGACGACGACTTCGACGCCCATGCCGACACCGATACCGCAGCAGCAACGCGGCGTTGGCGTCAATACTGGTTTCGTGAATGCGCCGCCGCAAGCTCAACCACCGCCGCCGTCCCCGCTCTATTCAAATTATGGTTATGGTACGACGAATCCGACAACCTCTGCGCCGACGTATCCAGACACCTATCCCACCACCAATCCAACAACCTACACGTCACCCTATGCGCCAGCTTATCCATCGCCCAACTATCCGCCAGCGCCGTCACCGTCGGAATCAGCGGTTCAATCCGGATTGCAAAATTTGCAGTCGCGAATCCAGCCGCCTTTGCAGTCTGCCGTGCAGTCGCTGCAGTCGGGTGTGCAATCCGTGCAGTCTCGAGTGCAGCCCCAGATCCAAGCATGGGAATCGGGACTGCAATCTGGACTTCAGTCGCTGGAATCGCGCGTGCAACCCGCGTTGCAGTCTTTGGAATCCGGCATCGAATCAGTTGCGCATTCACTGCAGTCCGGCATTCAGACGCTGGCTCAAAATGCCACGCGTACCATCCACAACATTGGGAACTCGCCGCAAGTGCAAAATTATAATTATGGTACTCCTCCTTCGGTGACGCAACCTCAACCCAATCTACAACGCGCAAATCCAACGCCGTCACAGTTTCCTCAACCCCCACTGGTTGTCAATCCGAGCAGTGCGGCAACCAACACCACGCGGCATCCGGGCATTCTCTCCAGTCTGCAGTCTGGCGTGCAGTCACTGGCTCGCAACGTGTCCGATACCATACATGATTTGGGTCAGCGTGCCGGTCCCGTGACCAGCAACGTCGGCACCATCTTGAGCAGCGGAGCGGACGTATCCAAACAATTGTCTCAAGTAACGCTGCCCAAAGTGAATGCCGCCGCAAGCTCAATCGACAATGCCGGACAGTCCATTCGCACCACGAGCCGACTGGTACAGTGGTGCGCTCTAGCCTTGCTCGTCCTGCTCGTTGTACTCATTTACAAGAACCTCAGGGGAGCCCGGCGCGCTCCCCTTGACCCCTGCGGCTTGGAGCAGGGTGGCGAATGCAGTCTGGAAACGGCGCTGCGTACCAGAGGGTCACGAGGTTGCGCTAGTCGTGAATACTAATAGACCAGAGTAGGCACTCGGAATGTCATCTTTGTGAAACGTATGTTCTTTCCTTGTGATTTTGGAGTGAGCAAAAGCAGACGTCGGTAATCGTAAAAGCGCTTTTTTTGCGAGAGAAATCAAGAGTTTGTTTTCTCCTTGTCTTCGTCTTGGTCGGTGAACCAATGGAACCACCAACCTGGACCGCCATCTTCCGCCGCGAGATTGTGCAAGTACTTGACAGTGTCCAAGTGGTCGTTTTGGCTAGCCGTGTACATCAGCGCGATGAATGTGAGCGCGCAGTATGCATTAAGGTATCACCGTTTTAAAAAACGACGTCCTTGTGCGTTAAGGTGTCACTGGTCTAGGAACTGCATCCTCGGGTTCATCGGGCGCTTGGATACGTTGAATATTTTGCCTTTGTGCTCGCAATACGAACAAGCTGTTCTTGATTTTCAACGAAACGACCATCGCATCAAGGGCAACTCCCCGCACAGGCGTGCCAGCGCCAACCGGTCAACCGAACAGCCGCGTTCCAAACACGTTTGAATTTTACT
>Ga0364918_10084_pt1 | contig 27516 bp, 32 predicted proteins | sample SorcelJu500001C6_2_FD_206957 | JGI IMG/M metagenome (GOLD analysis project Ga0364918, IMG submission 206957) | Enriched cells from Trout Bog Lake Hypolimnion, Wisconsin, USA - BchlTB.June20.5000.01.C6 | ecosystem: Environmental > Aquatic > Freshwater > Lake > Hypolimnion/Profundal zone | place... | reverse complement strand
ACCGGCGACCGAAGTGCTGCGGTGGCGGAGGCGGTGGCGTGACGGATTCGGGTGGGGCTGCTGGTTCAGGTGGCGGTGGAGGAGGTTCAACCTTCTTTTCAGCCACAGGTTTGCTCGCACTGGAAGCTGCAGATGATGAGGCTGACGGAGCACTTGTTTCTGGCATGGATACCAGGCGTACAGAGACAACCTCCTCCATGATTGGTTTGGTGTCAAAAAAAGACGGCATGTATATAACCATAAGAAAAATGGTAAGATGTACGCTGACAGCCAGCATTGCAGCGAGCCCCCAACGCCGGTCGGCGTCCTGCTGCTGGAGATAAAAATCGGAATCGATAAAGTGCACAGCCAAGCGACCAGTCCCTTACTTCTCTTTTTCTACCGGCACGGTGATCATACCTAGTTTTTCGAAACCGGCTCTATGGATATCAGCCATTGTTGAGGTCACCACCCCATACGGCACACTTTTGTCTGCACTCAAAAAAATGCCCTCTTTTTTCTTTTCAGGAGGGATGTCCTTTAATTGCTGTTGCAGGGACAGGGAGGTAACTTTTTCTTTTTTCAAAAAAACATCTCCTCCCTTTTTGATGGTGACGACTAGCGGTTCTTCCTGCTGACGCAGCGCCTTGGTAGTAGCTTCAGGAAGTTCGACCTCAAGTCCTTGGGTCATCATGGGGGCGGTCACCATAAAAATGATCAATAATACCAGCATAACGTCGACAAGCGGGGTGACATTGATCTCGGCGACAAATCCTCTTTTGCCTTTGTTATTCCCTATTGGCCCCATACATTCACGTCCTGGTCAGAATATCCCGTTCAATCAGATTGATGAAGTCAGTGCTGAAACTTTCGACATTTGACTCGAATTCAGCAAGCTCATTGGAATAATAGTTATAAAAAATAACGGCTGGAATGGCGACAGCAAGTCCTGCCGCCGTGGCCACAAGTGCTTCCGAGATACCTGGAGCAACAACGGCAAGTGATGCGGAACCACGGACACCGATGTCCTGGAAGGATGTCATGATACCCCAAACCGTACCAAAAAGTCCGATAAAGGGCGTCGCACTTCCGGTAGTGGCCAGAAAGGAAAGCGAACGCGCCATCCGATCGCTTTCCAAAAATTGAGCCTTGCGCACTGCCCGCTTAAGATTATCCATGGTCGCCAACTGCATCTCCAACGTGCCAGCCGGCTGCCCGGTATTCCGAGCCGCACTGATTTTTTTCAATTCATTGAAGCCGGTAACAAAAACTGAGGCTTCCGGGCTCAGTGGGCATTCTCTTGCCGATTCATAGGCTTCATTGAGGGTTTTACTGTCCCAGAACGCATCCAGAAAATCCTGTGAAGCATTTCGGGCCTTCTTGAACATAATCAATTTCATAATGACAATAGACCATGAAGTAACAGAAAAAATCAGCAGTGTTAACATGACCAGTTTGACCAGCAACCCGGCATTGGCTATCATTGAAAAAATAGATAAACTCACGACTTTCCTTCATGTTGTATTGATCTTGCGTTGTTCCCTGGCAATCGAACCAATTGCCGAATTTCCCAACCACCTATAATTTAATGACACAACCTTTCAAACGCGCCCTCGCTCTATACCCGGCGTTCTGCCAGCTACCATTTAACCGAGGAAATCACAGATAAAAACGTTATTTTTTAATGCGTTACTCACTATTCAAGGCAACACAAAGACCAGCTCACTCACCTTGTTCACAACAACACCAAATATTACCCGAAAATGATAATTCTGTCGACCTTGATCTGGTGATAGTGTACAAATCTTGCGATAGACTATCACTTCCAGGAATCATCTGGTTGGCAGAAATCATTTCGCGTTTTTTTTAAGGCAACAGGGAGGAAGGCATGTCTGGACAGATCTATGACGTGGTCATTATAGGGGCCGGGCCAGCCGGTATTCAAGCCGCTATTCACGCCTCACGAAAAAAGACCAGGGTTCTCATACTTGGTCGCATTGAAAATTCAGCTCTCTACAGCGCACATATAGAAAACTATGCTTTTGTTAGTTCCATTTCCGTGGGGGCCGATTTGCTTAATATTGGCCTGGAACAGGCTAAAAGTTTTGGGGCCGAGTTCGCCCCCGAAGATGTGTTAAAGATCTCTCACAATGAGGCTCTGTTTCATCTGGAACTGGAAAGCACCACGCGCATCACTACTCGTGCTCTTATTTTTTGCATGGGAGTATCAAAAAAGAAACTGGCCGTGCCCGGAGAAAAAGAACTGGCCGGTCGCGGAGTCAGTTATTGTGTGGATTGTGATGCTAATTTCTATCGTAATGCAATTGTGACGGTAACCGGCGACCGAAGTGCTGCGGTGGATGGCGCATTAACATTGCTCGATTATGCTGCAAAAGTATATCTGGTTGCTGAAAAACTCAACGTGTCGAAAGAGTTGCTTGAGCGACTTAACGTAAGCGAAGTTGAGTGTATTAACAGTTCAATCAAGCAAATTAACGGCGACCGGGCAGTCACCTCCCTACTGTTGGCAAACGGTGACACCCTGGAGACCGAGGGGATTTTCATCGAACTAGGTTCGAAAGGAGCGCTTGAACTCGCCACCCAGGTCAATGTTCAACTCGACACGGAATCATTCAAATACATCGCGACAAATCGAAAACAGGAGACAAATATCGCCGGAATTTATACCGCGGGTGACATTGCCGGCCCGCCGTACCAGATGGCCAAAGCTGTAGGTGAAGGATGTGTCGCGGGAATGGAAGCGGCAACGTATGCAAGAAAATTAAAACAAATAGAACAAGAAGTGAAAACTGACACCAAATAAAAAAGAGGAGGGGTACTTTATGAGGTGTTGAGGGATTCCCGTCTGAAAAAAGTTATCCTTTAGCCTTGTGCCCATCGTTTCGTAGTCGTAACTCCTGGATTGAGCGTAAATATCGAAAAATTTCCCGGCTGTGCCGCGGATTTCTGGTCTGAGCAAACCGATAGGAAAGTCGCGATAATGCAAAAATATCGATTTCCGGCATTTGCGTTTTGAGTTCTGCCAGCGTATCGCTACTCCAATTTTCTACCCAATCTATACGATTTTCATGGCACACTTGTCGTTGTTCAATAGCTTCATTGATTAGCGCGTCACGATAAAACTCCAGGGTATGCAACTGTTTCCGTTCTGCCAGGGCTTTTCCGCGATACTGGCCAACAAAGTCGTACAATTCCTCGAGAGATTGGTCTTGGATCAGTTTGGTGATATATTTAACATGCCGTTGCCTGCCACTGCCTTTCAATTTCCCAGCGTCGCCCAAAAGTAGTTTGATTTCATCTGAACATGGCGATCGATTGAGTGTTGGGATGGGCAAAGTTACCAACTCGGCAACGAGGTTCACTATTTCTTTGATTCTTCTTTTCTGTTCCGATCGACTTATTTGCATATTTGCTTGACCTTCCACCAAAATTGAACCGACATCAACATCCCTTTGTGTGTAATAAGGAAACAACCTTGTCCCAAATTCTATTACTCGTATCTTCTTTTGTCATCAACGGCAACTCCGTGCTCCCCTTTCCATCGATCAAGGTAACCTGGTTTGTTTCGACATCAAAGCCGGTTTGTGTCCCAAGGATATCGTTCACCACAATAAGATCCAAATTCTTTTCTTTGAGTTTTCTCTGCCCTTCGCCAAGATGATCGCGACTTTCTGCGGCAAACCCTACCAAAACCTGGTTTTGAACACGATTTGCACCTAACGTTGACAGGATATCTATATTTTTTTCCAGATCGAGCTGCAGAACTTGTTTTGTTTTTTTAATTTTATGCACATGACAAGCAGTGGGTTTGAAATCGGCCACCGCAGCCGATTTGACAATAACCTGCACACCACCAACCCGTTGCATAACCATTGCGCTCATCTCTTCTGCGGTTGTCACCCTGATGACTTCCATGCCGGGTGGATTGGGCAGAGCGACCGGACCGGTGATCAATATCACCTCCGCTCCTCTGCGCTGGGCGGTGCGCGCTAAGGCGAATCCCATCTTCCCGCTGGAACGGTTACTGAGATAACGTACCGGATCAAGCGGTTCCCTGGTGGGCCCGGCAGTGATCAGAACTTTCCGATTTTTAAGATCATTGGACGCAAAAAGAGTAAGCAATGCCTCTCGAGCAACATCCCACTCCGGCAATCGGCCGTCTCCGGTTTCACCACAGGCAAGAGAACCGTTGTCTGAGGGCACCAGATGATAGCCGAATTGTTGCAAACGATTAATATTTTCTTGGGTGGCGAGATGTTCCAGCATATTGGAATTCATTGCTGGACAGACAACCACAGGAATCCGGGCGGCTAGAATTATCGTTGACAACAAATTATCCGCCATACCACAACCGAGCCGGGCAATCGTCTGGGCAGTTGCAGGAGCAACGAGAATGACATCAGCTTCCCGTGACAGATTGATATGCGCCATGACCCGATCCGGTTGATCATCGAACATATCACGGTAGACATGATTACCGGAGAGTGCAGAAAAAGTAAGGGGAGAAACAAAGCGTTCGGCGGCGCTTGTCATGACAACAGTAACAATTGCCTCTTCCTTAACAAGTGACCGGACCCATTCCGCTGCTTTATAGGCAGCAATGGATCCAGTCACCCCGAGCAAAATTCTTTTACCTTGCAGACCGGTCATAGTGTACCAAAATTTAGTGAGAGGCTGCCTCACCGTACGGATTTTGGCCTCCTGTATTTGTTTTGTCGATAGCGACATACAACTTCATCTCGGTTTTCCCAAGTACACCGTCGGAAATGACCACCATGCAGGTTTTGTTGGGTTTGACAAAGGCAAGCATGATGTCTTTTGAGGCTGTTTCTCCTACCAGTCTCCATTTATTGTCTTGCATGGATGCCACCATGTAATCTTTCAGAGACATAACTTCAGCTCTCCCTCGATAGGTGAAAATTCCGCCTCTGAATGATTCGGTTTTTATAACCATTGAATTCTTTCGGTCCCAATCAAGCTCGGACGGCAGGGATATATCTTTGATATCATCAGCAAAGCTGGATACCTGAGGCAAACCGGGAACATCGCCTCCCAATTTACTATTGTTTGAGGAACAACCAGTAGAAATGAGGATTAACGCCATACTGAAAAAAACCGACATCTTGATTCCGAAACATTTTTTCATTCGATCCGCCCTCCAGTTTTGATAAAAACCGCTCTTTTTTACCACCAATTACTTAGTCACAGGTTGCATTATTAGAAAACTGTTCAACACCAATGTTTTCCTTCCTCAATATCTCGACATTTAACTTACCAAGAATTTCAGGTCAACACCAGGTATACCAGAAGTCACGTTCGTATCGCATGCGGGACAAAGGACAAAGAGACAAATAGAGAGAGGAAAAGGCGGATAACCAGTTGTAAAAAAATAAGGTTTCAAAGCCAATAAACATTCACTATGTTATAGAGAGTAATTGTCTCAATTGTTTGTTCAACCCTGTGATGAAGGGTAAATATTTTCTTCCCACGGCAAGAAACGAAATCATTCCAAATTAACTGTAACCTGGCTCTGCCTTAGATTTTTCCATGAAAGACCACACATTTTCTCTTCCGCAACTTTCTCACCAATCCGAGCTCATCGATACCCATTGCCATCTTGACATGGAAGCCTTTCAGCCAGATTTGGATGCTGTTATTCAATCAGCAGCACAGCTTGGTATCAATCGAATTATAACTATAGGCATTGATTATAATAGCTCACGTCAGGCTGTAACTATTTCTGAACAATATGCCAATATTTTTGCTACAGTCGGGTTTCATCCCCATGACGCCATCAACGCAACAGTCAACGCCTTAAAGGATTTGGCCAACCTTGCTCAACGCAGTACTGTTGTTGGATTTGGGGAAATAGGCCTTGATTATGCAAAAAACTATGCTCCACGTGATGTTCAGATGAAAGCGTTTAGCGAGCAGCTTCACCTTGCAAAAGAACTTGATCTGCCGGTGGTTATTCACGACCGAGAAGCACACGAAGATACCTGCAATCTGATCCGGTCAGTAGGACATCTCCCAAGAGGCGGGGTTATGCATTGTTTCTCCGGTGACAGCCAACTGGCAAGAGAAATGATCGACCTAGGTTTCTACATTTCAATCCCCGGGGTCGCAACTTTCTCAAACGCTTACTTCTTGCATGAGGTCATCCGAATTACAGATCTTCAGCATTTACTGCTTGAAACAGATGGCCCATTCCTCGCCCCAGTACCTTATCGAGGGAAACGCAATGAACCCAAGTTGCTCCTCTATACAGCCCAAAGAGTAGCCGAATTAAAACAGATATCCATTGACGAGGTGGCCCGCACAACAACAGCAAATGCGGTCCGCCTCTTTCATCTTCCTGAAATTTCCAATCATGATCTGCAATAATCTTACGCATATCCTCGAAACAATTGACCAGACAGCCCAAAAAGCGGGCAGAAACTCAAAAGAAATAAAACTTGTGGCGGTGAGCAAATGGATGAGTATTGAAAAAATTCAACAGGCAATCGACTGCGGCCAGATTCTTTACGGAGAAAGCTACCTTCAAGAAGCCTCGGATAAAATCCAACATTTTCCCAAAACGATTACCTGGCATTTCATAGGACATCTGCAGGGCAATAAAGCCAAGCAGGCAGCGGAACTTTTTGATGTGGTGGAAACGGTTGACCGCATTAAAATTGCACAGGCACTTGACAACCATGCAAAATTACTAAAAAAAGAGCTGTCCATTCTTGTTCAGGTCAATATCGGCAGAGAAAAACAGAAATCAGGGATACCTCCTGAAAAGGCCGAGTCCTTCCTTCGCCTGCTTGCCCAGGAAACTAATCTACACATCCTTGGATTGATGACAATCCCTCCGTTTTCTTCTGATCCAGAAAAAAGCAGGCCCTACTTCAAGGAATTGAAAGATCTAGCAGCAGCACTTGCTACTCAGCACCTTTTCAAAGACAATGATCATGTTGAGCTCTCCATGGGGATGTCTGGTGATTACGCGGTCGCCATTGAGGAGGGGGCAACAATTGTCAGGGTAGGTACAGCACTATTTGGTGCCAGAATTTAAAAAAGGAACTCACCAGCAAAGATTCACCACGCAGCCCTGAAGTGTTAACACTGAACTACTGCACGCTCGCTGGAACTGAGCGAGAAGACTGCCCCAAACTGTGCGACATGCGAACCAGTGAATCTCAGGTGTTTGCCGGCCGGTGAATAGCAAAGTGACTCCGTTCCATTAACCTCTGGGGTTAGAGGCTAATGGAACGGAGCACTCAATGAAAGCCGAGGGAATAATAAGACGAAGGGGGGGATACCCGGAGGAGAGAGACATGTTGAGTTGTAACGATATAGTCTCCCATGCACTCCAGAGGAGCATCAGAAAAATATGCTCAATTGCTATTTACGCTTAGAAGCCCGTTTAGCTGCTTTAAGCGGATTAACCCGGATTTTGACAATTGTGACTTCCGGTTTAGCATGGGTGGCGAAATTACAGATACCCAAACGCCATTTTGCAGCGGGGTTTTTAAACGTATCACAAAATTTACCATTGTCCACTTCGACGATTCGCTCACAGCCTTCGCATTGTTCAACTATCGGCAAAAATGATCCATCGCTGAATTTTGCTACATTACTTGTTTGCATATTGCCAACTCCTGAAATAATATAAACTTTTTCTTGAATCAGAAAAAAATCTTCCATACAATAAGAAAAGCAGGGGCAGAATATCACCCCTCAACCAAAAAATAAATTTTATATAAATAATTTCACCGTCTGTCAACACCTTATCACAACTGCTCTTTATAAAATTTCAGGAAATTGTCTGGAGAGATATCCATGCCGATCTATGTTTGGAAAGGGAAAAACAGCTTTGGCGAAAAACGCAAAGGCGAAATCGAAGCTGTTGACGAAGCCGGAGCGCGCGTACAACTCAAACGATTACGAATTGATAATCCAAGTATTAAAAAAAAGCCTAAAGATCTTTTTGAAAACATAGCTTTTTTCAAGCCAAAAATTTCTGGAAAAGACATCGTTATTTTCACACGACAGTTATCAACAATGATTGATGCCGGTTTACCGCTAGTACAATGTTTGCAGATTCTGGGAAAACAACAAGCTAATACAACCTTTAAAAAAGTGCTGACGACTATTCAAAGTGATGTTGAAACCGGCACCACGCTTGCCGATTCAATGCGAAAACACCCAAAAGCCTTTGACAATCTCTACGCAAATATGATTGAAGCTGGAGAATTGGGTGGTATTCTGGATACGATCCTATCAAGGCTCGCAGCTTTTAAGGAAAAATCCATGGCGCTGCAGAAAAAAATCAAGGGTGCCATGACCTATCCCTCAATATGTCTGGGAATTTCTCTAGTAATCCTTACGGTTATACTTGTCTTTGTTGTTCCTGTTTTCGAGAAAATGTTTAAAGATTTTGGTTCAACTTTACCTGCTCCTACACAGATTGTCGTTAACTTAAGCAATTTTTTCAAATCTAATATTATTTTTATCATCCTCGCCGTTGTCGTTTTAATTTGGGTGGTTAAAAAAATCTATACAACCGAAAAAGGCCGCCTGAAAATTGATAAAATGATATTATTTGCACCCATCGTGGGCACTCTCGCCAGAAAAATAGCAGTTTCAAAATTCACTAGAACATTGAGCACTATGTTACAAAGTGGCGTCCCGATTTTAGATGCCCTACAGGTAGTTGCCAGAACATCGGGCAATATGATAGTAGAAAGAGCGGTTCTTCGGGTGGCGGCAAGTATTGCCGAAGGACGCCCTATAGCGGAACCATTAGAGGAATCGGGCGTCTTTCCTAACATGGTCGTTCAAATGATTCACGTTGGCGAATCAGTGGGAGCTCTTGATACTATGCTGGAGAAAATAGCTGATTTCTATGACGAAGAAGTTGATCAGGCTGTGGAAAACTTAACCGCGATGATTGAACCCTTTATGATGGTTTTTCTTGGCGGTATGATTGGCGGGCTTGTGGTGGCAATGTATCTTCCGATCTTCAAGATAGCCAGTGTGGTATAATGTAAGGCACTAAACACCCTGCTTAACGCAGATAGTTTGAATTCACGTCAGAGTTTCAACCTAGTACTAAAACAATCAATTCTAATATTTTTGGAGAACGGGTAATGAGTGAAATTACGGGATTAATTGCCAGAGAAATCCTTGATTCAAGAGGAAACCCGACTGTCGAGGTGGAAGTTCAACTTGAAACCGGGGCTATAGGTCGGGCCGCAGTCCCTTCAGGAGCATCCACCGGAACGAGAGAGGCACTGGAACTACGGGACACGCAGAATAGCCGCTATGGCGGAAAAGGCGTGCTGCAAGCTGTTAAGAACGTCAATGAACACATTGCACCCACCTTGCTTGGCTTCGAATCTTCGCAACAGGTGGTAATCGACAGCACCATGCTGGCACTCGACAATACTGTAAACAAGGAAAAGTTAGGTGCCAATGCGATTCTCGGGGTGTCGATGGCTGTAGCCAAAGCCACTGCCATGGAATTGGAACTACCGCTCTACAATTACCTTGGCGGTGTTAACGCCAAGATACTGCCTGTTCCCATGATGAACATTCTCAATGGTGGCGCACATGCGGACAACAATGTCGATATTCAAGAGTTCATGATTCTCCCTGCCGGCGCGCAATCGTTTTCCGAAGCTCTGCGCATGGGTGCGGAAACCTTCCATGCCCTCAAAGCCGTGTTGAAGAAAAGAGGATTACAGACCGCAGGCGGTGACGAAGGAGGATTCGCTCCCAATCTGCGCTCAAACGAAGAGGCTATGGAAGCCATTCTCGAAGGCATAGTACACGCCGGTTATTCTCCCGGAAAAGATATCTTCATCGGAATTGATGCGGCTGCCAGTGAATTTTATTCTGCCAAGGAACAGGTTTATGTCTTAGGTGCAGAAAAAAAACCGAAAAAAACTGCTGAACAAATGATCGCATTTTACACGGATTGGGTTAACAAATACCCTTTAATTACTATAGAAGACGGACTTGACGAATCTGATTGGGACGGATGGAAACTGTTGACTAATGCCTTAGGAAAAAGAATCCAGTTAGTTGGTGACGATATTTTCGTCACCAACACCCGTATATTGAAAAAAGGAATCGCACAAAACATAGCAAATTCAATTTTAATCAAACTTAATCAAATCGGCTCGGTTACCGAAACTATAGATGCAGTAGCCATGGCGCACCGAGCCTCCTATACCGCGGTCATCTCACACCGCTCTGGAGAAACGGAAGATACAACCATCGCCGACTTGGCGGTCGCGCTAAATACCGGGCAGATCAAAACCGGCGCTCCTTCACGAAGCGACAGGGTTGCAAAATACAACCAGTTACTGCGGATCGAGGAAGAATTAGGGGCGGCAGCCCAGTTTGCCGGGATAACTGCATTTCCGTTTCTCTCGTAAACAAGGTTGACAAGCAACTGTATTTTCCTATTATATAAAAAAAATTAATTTGATTTTTCATTTGCGAGTTAACAAGGAGGAAAAAATGACCCTCACGAAAGCAGATTTGGTTCAACAAATCTATAAGACTCATCCTAACCTGACAAAATCGCAATCAACGGATTCAGTCGAAACCTTTTTAACGTTGTCCAAATCTTCACTAATAACCGGTGATGATTTACTCCTTAGTGGATTTGGTAAATTTAATATCAAAGATAAAAAATCCCGTCGTGGTCGTAATCCCCAAACGGGTAGCGAACTGACCCTTGACGCGAGGCGAGTGGTTACCTTCAAACCTTCAGGAATTCTTCGCACTCGAATTAATTCGGATTGAATGCGTTCTCTTCCTATTTCTTAACATCAGGAGCGGTCCCTATTAGGGGACCGCTCCTTTTTTTATCCTACAATCAAGAAATTCTGAAAGACACCTGCAGATATTATCTGAACCCCTTCAGAGAAGGGGTTCCATCCTCCCTTTGCCATAACATCCTGCCAACATGATAGATTCTATTCCTTTTCAAGCGGACTACCGTTTTCAATTGATCGATCATCAATTGGTTGATTTCCCAGACGACTTTCTCTATTTTCTCCACCAGGGACAAGTTGACACGATACTGCTTAATAATCTACAAAATTTTGGTCAACTGTATCCTTTGCTTGTGCAACAGCAAGCTGAAAACAAATATCATCTTCTTGCCGGCTACCAATATTTCACGGCGCTAAAAGCGTTGGGCATAGAAAAATTCGCCTGTCAGATCTTACCCCCATTTACACCGCCAGTTGCTTTGTTTTCGCTCCAAATTTTATATAACCTTTCATCATTCCAGTCGAGCCCCATTCTTCAAGCACATCTCCTGCAGAAAGCGCAACCTAATCTGACCGAGGAAGAGTTATTAGCGTTGCTTTCCCTCATGGGGTATAAACCTCAACGATACAAACTTAAAGAACTCGCCAATCTTCTCCAACTAGCTCCCTCGGCCATTTTAGCCCTGCATCGCGGCATCCTTTCGCAAAGATCGGCAAAAACGCTGACTTTCCTTACCTCAGATGACCAACACCACCTGACTCATTTGATAAACGCCTACAAGGTTGGAGGATCAAAACAACAAAAACTAGTAGAAATGGTGACGGAATTAGCTCTCCGGGATAGCAGGCCAGTCATTGATATTGTCAACAATTGGCTACAGAATCAAGATGTGATAACAGAGAATACCCCTCAACAATTACAAGGGTTGTTGCAATCTCTGCATGAGCAATGTTTCCCTAACAAAACCGCAGCCGAACAAAAATTCAAAAACCTCGTGCAGGAGTTACAACCACCAGGAACAATAACCGTGGAGCACGGTTTGTCTTTTGAAGACGAGGGGTTAGAAATTCGCCTTAGATTTGCTAATATTTCGATATTAAGGGAAAAATGGGGAAAGATTAAAACAATTATAGAGTAATTTTGGGGGCGATTTATTTTAGGACCAGTGCATTGAAAAATACATCGTTTCCTAACGATTGAATTGAGGTGACTCTAAGCATAGGAACATCTGTCCTTTGGTTAAGACTATACCCATGGAGCAAAGGTGTACCTTGATCACCGATGATGATTGGCGCGTAAAAAAGAAGTAATTCATCCACAAGATTTTGATGATAGAATGCACCATGTACTTGAGATCCACCCTCGACAAGGATTGACATGATGTTTTGTTGTCCCAAAAAACGAAGCAACTCAGATAGATTGATTTTATCTCCCACAAGCGGCATGCGAAAAATTTTAGCCCCAGCCTGTACCAATTGCATTTCTTTTGCCTTGGATGCCTGCTCTCCGCAGAATACCCAAGTTTCTGCGGGTGAAGGCTGGCTAAGCATATGGGCATCTAGAGGTAACCGCAGAAAGGAATCCAACACTATCCGCAAAGGATCCCGCGTTTCCTCAACGTTCTCAAGCCGAGTTGTCAGGCTAGGATTATCGATGAGAGCGGTCTCAATACCTATCAAAATGGCATCAACTTGATTGCGGACCTGATGAACATATCGCTTTGACTCAGGCCCAGTCAGCGCGGCTGCCTGCCTAGGACGAAAGGTGATTTTACCATCAAGACTCAGGCCAGCTTTCATGATGATCCATGGAATTCCGGTCGCACTGTGTTTGGTAAATGGTCGATTCATCGCGCTGCACTTTTGTTCAAGAACACCGCTGTGCACTTCTACACCTTGATTTTTCAGATATTCGGCCCCTCCACCCGCAACTTTGGGGTTGGGGTCGGCCATGCCGATTACAACTTTGACTATCCCGGCTTGAAGAATAGCCTGCGTACACGGAGGAGTGCGACCTGTATGATTGCAAGGTTCAAGCGTTACATACAGGGTCGCCTCCTTGGCTAATTTACCAGCATCTTCAATGGCGTGAATCTCAGCATGTGGGGTGCCGGCCTTTTTATGATGCCCGCGGCCGATGATCTTCCCTTCTTTAACAATAATTGCCCCTACCGCTGGGTTGGGCGATGTCCTCCCCATACCCTTTCTCGCCTCCGCCATAGCAAGGTTCATGTAATAAATATTATCTTTTTGCATAGTTCCAATTCAATGTTTTCCCCGCTCACCTAAAAAGAGCTTAAGCTCTTCCATGAACTCAGTGACATCTTTGAACTGCCGGTAGACTGAGGCAAAACGAACATAGGCAACCTCATCCAACGCCGGAAGGGCTTCCATGACCCATTCACCAATTTGACTTGTGGGGATTTCCTTACTACCGAAATCTTGCAGTTTCTGCTCGATGGCATCAACAAAATTATCGATATCGGTCATGCTAACCGCCAGTTTTTCACAGGCTTTTTCCAACCCGACCACAATCTTGCCTCTGTCCCAGGGCTCACGTCGCCCGTCTTTTTTGACTAACATCGGCAGCATCATTTCAATGCGCTCATAGGTGGTAAACCGTCTCTGGCATGCCCCACATGCCCTGCGCCTTCTGGTTATTGTTTTATCCTTATTGATACGTGAATCAATTACCCGGTTATCCAAATGACCGCAATAGGGACACTTCATAATACAACCTTCAATAATTCAGAAGAGATACTCATAAATATAAAAAACCGGCAGCTTTGTAAAAGCGTGCCGGTGCCAGAAAATTATATTACTAGAAAAATAGACTACCCCATCATGGTAATCCTGCGCTGGTGCCGTCCTCCAGCAAATTCGGTTTCAAGCCAAACTCTAACGACATCTAAGGCGATGGCTCTACCCAAGACCCTGTCGCCCAGACACAGAACGTTGGCATCATTGTGCTCTCTGCTCATTCTAGCGGAAAAGGATTCATGGCAAAGAGCGGCACGGATTTGCCGATGCCTGTTGGCGGCCATCGACATTCCTATTCCAGTCCCACAGACGAGAATACCGCATGCTGATCGTCCTTTTATAATTTCTATGCAGACCTTATTGGCAAAATCAGGATAATCAACCGAATCCTCAGAATAGCAGCCAATATCATTGATTTCATGTCCAGCATGGGTAAGAAATTGTATGATTTCTATTTTTAGTGCAAGACCGCCGTGATCGCTCCCCAAAACAATATTCACGATTCAACTCCTTACAGTGTCACCATTATGAATAGCGGCGTAGAACAATGACCCCGTTGGTGCCGCCGAAACCAAAGGAATTGGACATTGCGGTCCGCACCGTCGTTTCACGGGCGGTTAAGGGAACATAGTCGAGATCACAATCAGGATCCGGGGTCTGAAGGTTGACCGTGGGTAGTATAATGCCTCGATGCAGAGTCAAAGCTGTAAATGCGGCCTCGATACCTCCAGCAGCACCAAGCATGTGACCGGTCATGGATTTAGTAGAACTGATGGCCAGTTTATATGCGTGGCTACCGAATACCGTTTTGACTGCCTGCGTTTCGCATTTATCATTAAGCGGCGTCGAAGTTCCGTGGGCATTAATATAGTCAATATCTTCAGGATTCAGACGAGCATCCTTCAGAGCCGCAGCCATACATCGGGCAGCTCCTTCACCATTCTCAGGAGGAGCAGCAATATGATAGGCATCACTTGTCTGCCCATAGCCGATAATCTCGGCATAAATAATGGCGCCTCGTCGTTTGGCAGCCTCAAGTTCTTCCAAGATCAACATGCCAGAACCTTCGGAAATAACAAAGCCGTCACGATGGAGATCAAAAGGTCGTGAAGCAGCCTGTGGATCGTTATTGCGGGCCGACAAAGCCTTCATCGCGCTGAATCCACCTAATGCCAGCGGACAGATAACCGACTCGGTTCCACCGGTTATCGCCACGTCGCAATCACCATAGACAATATGCCGAAAGGCCTCGCCAACTGCATGAGTGCCTGCGGCGCATGCGGTCGTCTGCGAAAGATTTGGACCCTTGCAGCCGATCCGCATGGAGATCTGCCCAGACGGCATGTTGGGAATGACACGGGGTATGAAAAATGGCGTGATTTTACGAGGCCCCCGATTGAGAAGAATTCCATGATACTCTTCAATCGTAGGCAATCCGCCCATTCCGCATCCGGTAATGACACCAACACGATCCGCATTCTCCTCAGTTATCGACAGGCCGCTGTCTTTCCAGGCTAGGTCAGCTGCAGCAACAGCATATTGAACAAAGGCATCTAGGTTTTTTGCCTGTTTTTTTTCAAACCAATCATCAGGGTTAAATCCTTTTACCTCAGCAGCAATCCGCGAGACCTGATCAGATGCATCAAATCGGGTAATGGGTCCGACACCGCTTTGACCGTTAACAAGTCCAGTCCATGTCTGTTCAGTACCAATACCCAACGGCGTAATCAAGCCTATCCCGGTTACAACGACCCGTCGTTTCACGCTCAGTTACCTCGAGGTCTAATCTTGAATTTTTGCGACAAAATCGATTGCGTTCTGAACGGTTACAATTTTTTCGGCTTCTTCATCAGGGATTTCAACATCAAATTCCTCTTCCATAGCCATTATCAACTCAACCAGATCCAACGAATCAGCACCTAGGTCATCAACAAAAGAAGCACCTGAAACAACTTTATCTCTATCGACGCTGAGTTGCTCGACAATAATATCAATCATTTTTTCTTGAACTGCCATTGTTATTCTCCTAAAATAGACTTGTGTTTTTTTGTTTAAATTAAACGATGCCGAATATGTTTCAGCACTTGAACAGCTGTTGTCAATGCCCCATATACATCCCGCCATTGACATGCAGGGTTTGGCCAGTAATATAATTACTGTCAGGTGATGCCAAAAATCCCACCGATGCTGCTACATCCTCGGGTGTTCCCAAAACACCCAAAGGTATCTGGGCCTTAAGAGTCTCTTGCACATCTTCAGCAAGACCCTCTGTCATCTCAGTGATGATATATCCAGGAGCCACACAATTGACGGTTATATTCCGTCCGGCAAGCTCCCGCGCCATGGATTTGGTCAAACCTGTCAGGCCGGCCTTGGCTGCGCAATAATTGACCTGTCCACTGTTGCCAACAAAACCAACTACCGAAGAGACATTGATGATCCGGCCCCATCTCTTTTTCATCATGCTGCGCATGACAGCTTTGCTGCAGAGAAACACTCCTTTCAGATTGGTATCGAGCACGCTGTCCCAATCTTCCTCTTTCATGCGTGCCATCAAACCATCGCGGGTAATGCCCGCATTATTCACAAGAATATCGATCTGGCCATAGGTGTGAATAATTTCTTTAATATTATTTTGCGCGGTCGCACCATCAGCAACGTCGAACTGAACGATAAACCCCTTGCCACCAATGGCATCTATTCTTTGCAAAGTCTCCTGTGCTGCCGCAGGGTTGGCCACATAGTTAATTCCTACTGTAGCTCCCATAGCGGCCAGTTTCAAACAAATAGCCCTTCCGATTCCCCGACTACCGCCAGTCACCAAGGCAATAAGATTTACCAGCATCATCTTTTAATTTCCTGAAGCCGTTTTATTAATTGTGGCAGAACCTCGTAAAGATCGCCAACCACACCATAAGTGGCGATATTGAATATCGGGGCACTACTGTCGGTATTGATGGCGACGACAATTTCCGCGGATTGCATCCCCACCGCATGTTGCACTGCACCGGAAATGCCACAGGCTATATACAATTTAGGGCTGACAGTTTTCCCGGTCTGCCCTACCTGATGGGGGTAAGGTATCCAACCCGAATCGACGGCAGCCCTGGAAGCTGCCACCGCACCCCCAAGTTCGCTGGCCAATTCTCTAATAAGGATAAATCCTTTTTCTGAGTCAAGGCCGCGGCCACCAGCCACCAAAGTTTCGACCTCTTGAATGTTTACTTGATCGTCTTTGCAGACCACCGAATCCAATACTTCAATTTTTGTTTGCAAGGTTTGCTCACGTAGCAAAACGGTGATAATTTCGCCCTTCCGAGACGGATCTGGCATGGCAGGTGCCATAACCTTGGGTCGAACGGTGGCCATTTGGGGTCTAGAATGGGGACACTCGATAGTCGCCATGATATTGCCACCAAAGGCAGGGCGCGTCTGTAACAACATACCGTCCTTTGCCCTGATTTCAAGCCCAGTACAATCAGCTGTCAGACCAGCGTTTAAGGCCGTTGCCACATAAGGCATAACAGAGCGACCTATGGCAGTTGCACCAGCTAAGACCACTTCTGGCTTCTGTTCGTTTATAACCTGTTCCAATACAGACGCGTATACATCTTCACGAAATTGTTCAAGAATTTGATGTTCGGCAATAAAGACAGTATCAGCTCCGGCGGCGATCAGGGTATCTGCGAATGAAGCGACATTACCGCCCGGCAAAAGAACACTAAGCTTGACTCCACGCTTGTCTGCCAGCTTTCGACCGATACCAAGCAATTCATAACTCACCGGTGCAATGGCGCCATGTCTATATTCGGCGAAAACCATAATGCCCGAATACTTTTCGATGTCGGACTGTATCCTTTTACCAACAATTTTGATATGCAGAGCTTCCACAGGACATTTTTCAACACAAGCTCCGCACAACGTACAAAATTCGTTGACTACCGCGCAGCCATCTTGAACGGTGATAGCACCAAAAGCGCAACTCGTTTCACAGAGAGCGCAAGCTGTGCATTTATCGCTTTCGATCGTAAGCATTAAATATATACTCGATATGATAGCAGATTTTTTGCTTTCTATAGATGAGCCCTGAGACATTCGACCAATTGATCGACCTGTTCAGCTACACTTCCTGAAAAAATTTTGCGATCCCCCCGAGGCTCTGGGGAGAAAACACGAACAACCTGAGTGGGGGAACCGGCTAGACCAATACATTGATGACTTGCGCCTATATCGGCGGCGGATAATTTCCTGATTTCCGCCTTTTTTGCTTTCATCTTACCCTTCAACGAGGCAACCCGAGGTTCGTTGATATCCTTCACGACAGTTATCAAAGCTGGGAGGGGGAGACGAAGGACATCGAAACCATCGTCCATCATCCTTTCCACCTCGATTGCCTCTGCGCTAATCTTTCGTGTTTTCTGCACACAGGTGGCAAACGGTAACCGCAATCGACAGGCAAGGCCTGGACCAACCTGAGCGGTATCGCCATCGATAGCTTGTTTGCCGCAGAGAATGAGATCAAATTGGCCAAGGGTTTTAACGGCCCTGGCCAAGGTGTAGGATGTCGCCCAAGTATCAGCACCGGCAAAAGCGCGGTCCGAAATCAGTACGCCTTCGTCAGCTCCACAAGCAAGAGCCTCCCGCAGTACGGTCTCGGCCTGCGGGGGTCCCATAGTGATCACAGTGACCTTGCCCCCCCCCTGCTGTTCCTTGATTGCAACAGCTTCCTCAAGAGCATGACGGTCAAAGGGATTCATAATTGACTCGACCCCTTCACGCGCTAGGGTATTAGTTACCGGGTCCAATCGGACATCCTTTGCATCTGGAACTTGTTTGACACAGACAAGTATATTCATTCCCTTGGTATCACTTTTAGGAGTATTCTTTATTCAGTTCCTGACCAATAACATTTCGCTGAATCTGGTTGGTCCCCTCATAAATCTGGAGGATTTTGGCATCGCGCATCATTTTTTCCACCGGATACTCTTTCATGTAGCCGTAACCGCCAAGCACCTGAACGGCATCGGTAGTTACCTTCATCGCCATGTCAGTAGCGAAAACCTTGCACATGGAAGAGGCTTTAGACATATCTTTCGGATTGCCGTCAATGTGTCGCGCCGCCGCATATACCAAGGCTCGGCCAGCTTCGAGTTGAATAGCCATGTCGGCTAGCATATGCTGAACTGCCTGAAATGAGATAATCGGTTTACCGAACTGCACACGTTGTTTCGCGTAGATTACAGCTTCATCAAGAGCGGCCTGCGCCAGACCAATACCCAGGGAGGCAATACCAGGCCGTGAAATGTCCAAAGTTTTCATTACAGTAATAAATCCGGTGCCGCGTTTACCAACAAGCCTATCTAATGGGATTCTGCAATCTTTGAGGATCAGCTCGCGGGTAGAAGAAGAACGAATCCCCATCTTGTCTTCCTTTTTTCCGTAAGAAAATCCCGGATCACCATCTTCGACTATAAAAATAGAGGCTCCACGAGCCCCCCTATTGGGGTCTGTCAGGGCAACGATTGAATAAATCTGAGCCTCTCCACCGTTGGTAATCCATTGCTTGGTGCCGTTAAGCACCCATTCTTCTCCATCTTGAACCGCCGTGGTTTTGATACCCGAAGCATCACTTCCCGCATTGGCTTCTGTCAGCCCAAAGGCGGCCCATCGTGATCCAGAGGCAATATCCGGAAGATATTTCTTTTTTTGTTCATCAGTGCCGGAAATCAGAACAGGGAAGATACCGAGTGCGCTGGCAGCAAAGCTGGTGGCAACCCCGACGCATCCACGGGCAAGCTCTTCCATAGCGAGGACTATTTCATAGCAACCACCACCAAATCCCCCATATTCTTCAGGAACAAAAATACTGAACAAATCCGCCTTGGCAATGTCCTGCAGAATACTCCTGGGAAACTGATTTTTTTCATCGAGTTCCGCTCGTATCGGGATAATTTTCTCCTTGGTGATTTCCCGGGCGGTATCGATGATCATCTGCTGTTGTTCAGTGAAAAAATAATCCACAAATACTCTCCATAATATCTTACCAACGCATGAGTAGCGAGCCCCAGGTAAGGCCACCACCAAAAGTACACAACAATACAATTTCTCCGCGAACCAAACGACCCTGTCTGTTTGCTTCGTCCAGAGCTATCGGAATACTAGCTGCGGAGGTATTACCATATTTGCCGAGATTGATGAAAACTTTTTCTTCAGGCACCTTCAATCTCTCTCTGAGATTATTCAAAATGCGAATATTGGCCTGATGGGGGATCATAAGCCCTATATCATCGATACTGACAGCGTGCTTATTAAGTAAACCGGTAACCGCATCCTCCATCAAACGAACAGCGTATTTGAATATATCGCCACCATTCATCTGAATAAAGGCACCTTGCCAATTCTCCTGTTGCAAATCAGGATTGAGGCTTTTGGGGCTATCCATGCATAACAGGTTCCACAACCGCCCGTCAGAATGAAGACTGCTGCCAAAAATACCCCGCCCATCATCAGTACAACCAAGAACGACGGCGCCCGCACCGTCACCAAAAATCACACACGTGTTTCTGTCTTCCCAGTTTACCCTAGCGGAAAGTGTTTCTGATCCGATCAACAAGATTTTCATATCCGGTCGATTCTGGATGTAATTGCTGGCGAGATCCAGTCCGTACGTAAAACCGGCACAAGCAGCATTGATATCGTAAGCAAATGCGTTAACTGCACCCAACTCAGCCTGAACGAAACAAGCGGTGGAGGGCATAATCATATGCGGAGAAACAGTGGCAACAATGATAAGATCCAGTTCAAGGGGATCAATTCCAGCATGGGCCAAAGCGCGTTTAGCTGCCGTGGTCGCCAGTTGATAGTTCTGTTCGTTCTCGCCGGCGATTTGCCGAACACTGATTCCGGTTCTCGAGATAATCCACTCATCAGAAGTATCGACCATCTGTTCAAGATCGGTATTAGTGAGTGATCGCTCCGGAAGACAAGAACCGGTTCCAAGGATAACTGCTTTTTTCATGAAAGAACCTACTTCAAGCAACGTATTCACTTAGGGCTTGAACTATTGCATCATTGATTCGGTTACGTACCATATTAGCGGCAACCTCAATGGCATTACGAATAGCTATGGCGTTGGAAGCACCGTGACAAATAATCCCAGTCCCGTTAATACCAAGCAATGGAGCCCCACCATACTCAGCATAATCGACCTGTTTTTTAAAACCGGCTACCGCTTCACGGATCAGAAGGTATCCCAGCTTGGCACGCCAAGTTTTCATGATCTCTCTTTTCAACATCTGCATAGCGGCTTCAGCAAGCCCTTCACTTATTTTCAAAGAAATGTTACCAACAAAACCATCACAAACGATAACATCTACATCGCCCTTGTAGACATCCCGCCCTTCGACATTGCCAATAAAGTTAAGAGGGCTTTGTTTCAATAATTCATAGGTTTCTTTGACTAAAGCATTTCCCTTGCCCGTTTCTTCACCAATACTCAGCAGACCGATACGTGGACGGTCTAGATTGAGTAACAACCGGGAACAAGAAGAGGCCATCACCGCAAACTGAAAAAGATGTTGGGGCCGGCAATCAACATTGGCACCTATATCCATCAGCATCACAGGCTTTTTCAAGGTTGGAAAAAAACTAGCGATACCTGGACGCGAAACACCCGGCAACCTACCAAGTTTTCGAACGGCAGCGGCCATGGTGGCCCCGGAGTTACCGGCGGAAACGACTGCATCCGCCTTACCGTTTTTCACCAGATCAAAGCCAACCATAATAGTGGCTTCTTTCTTTTTGCGAACAGCATCCACTGGCGACTCATCCATAGTGATAACTTCCGATGCATGATGCACGGAAATTCGCTCCATGAAACTTCTGTTGCCGTAAGCATGTCCTGCCAACTGTTGTTCTATAATAGTACGGGGGCCAATCAGGATGACATTGAGATCTGCTCTGTCCCGAACCGCGGCAAGAGCACCGTGGATCGCCATCTCCGACCCCCGGTCGCCTCCCATGGCGTCAAGGGCTATCCTCACAGCAGAGCCTAGCTAAGGTCTTCCTCAAGACGAACTACATTTCTGCCTTTGTACATACCGCATCCACCGCAAAGTTGGTGCCGCATTTTAGGCTCACCACATTCTGGACATTGCCCGATACATGGTTTAGTTAGTGCGTCATGCGACCGTCGCAATCTTGTCCGTGAATAGGAATGTCTTCTTTTGGGTAAAGCCATTGTGCTCCTCCATAGTATCTGCTGGACCTTGCACCATGGTGCTGGCCCTAAGCCTTGCAGACAACTTATTTCTTGATAGTATTTTTATTTTTCAACTTAGCTAGAATAGCAAAAGGTAAGCCTTGTTTTTCATTGGCACAATTGCATCCTGCACTATTTAGATTTACGCCGCATTGGGGGCAAATTCCTCTGCACTGGTCCGAGCAGATCCTTTTCAGTGGTAGCGCAAGATATAACTGCTGCCGCAGAATATCATCGAGATCAACGACCGGTTCATCAAGCATAACACAATCCAGATCCTGACAACTACACTCCAATTCTCCCAGATACGAAGAATCGCTCGACGCCGTTTCAAGAACAATCTGTAATTCAGTATCTACCGCAGCATCATAAGAAACCAGGCATCGATCACAAACCAAGGACAGGCTAGCCTTCAAACGGCATTGGACCTCCACCTTATTGTCACCCTTGCGCTTCAAGGTGCATTGAGCATCCAAAGGTCCGTTCACCATAAAATCATGTTGCGAGGCAAGGCCTTCTACTTCCCGTACCTCATAACAATTCCCGCATGGAGAAATTTCGTTGAACTGAATCAGCATCCCCTCTTCAGCCTCTGCGCACAACAAGGTAAAATTTTGATCGAAACCTAAAATTATACAAAGAAAAAAGGAATTCGCCAACTAAAATTAAAAGGGGAAAGCAATTCTCTGAGCCTAACAAGGTAGAGTCATTAATTTCCGCCCGGTCCACCTCGCATGAGCATGTGACGACAAATCGAAGACTTCATCATGCAGACTGACCAATGCCACGAGAAAGGAGGCTTCACACACAAGCAATATAGCCATCCTGTCCCAAGATTAGCCCTGTTGAACCTGAGGTCGTCAGAGTCTAGCAGGAGGTGGATATAAAGTTATTTTTCAAAGAAATAAACCACATCCACCGCCACCTCGAGCAAAAAACGCGTTTGTAAATTTAGATTCTGACGATTACATTCAATTACGTTTTTTCTCGTTTTCTATCTGCTTGATTTTCTCTTTCACTTGCTTAACAAGACCGGCATACCCATCTTTTTTTAAAATTTCCCTAAACTGTTCCATATAGTTACGAATAAGACTGACCCCCTCAACAACCACATCGTAGGCCATCCACTGTTCCCCACGCAGCAACATAATATAGGAAACAGAAACAGATTTTTCCTTATCCACCAGAAGGGTCTGCACTTCCGCTCTTTCCCCTTTTACCCTCTGTTGTGTGAATTCCACTTTTTGCCCAGTATACTCATCTATTTTTCCAATATATGCATATTGCAACATTCGGGTAAAAAGATCTTCAAACTCCTTTTGTTCATTATCGTTTAACTCTCTCCACTGCTGGCCGAGGACACGTTTACTCATTTCTCGAAAATCAAAATGCTCACGAACCACATTGATTACACGTTGACCTTGCTCGTTTTTCGGAAGAGTTTTGAGTTTAGGATCGGCCAAAAGATCTGTCACTTTTTTAAGAAATGGACGAAATTGTTCAGTGGGATCAGGAACCGCGAACGCGGCATGCTGTGAAAAGAACATACCCACCATGACAAAACACAATAAAAAAACTGATATTATATTGAACTTACCCTGCTGCATAATCCACCATTATCTCTGTAATATCATAGAATTGTCATCTATCTGTTAATGTTAAACGTTGGATGCGATATAATTACGTTATCGCTCATTGTGTTTCGCGATTGAAAATATGCGTTCCTCAAAGCCACATAGGGGTCAAAACTCATGGATTTGAGGTCTTCGTACAGTCCGAGGTGGAGTGAGATGTAATTGACGTCCTGAATACCAAAGACAGTAGCAGAAGTCACCAAGTCATCATTCCATGGATAATAGGCGGTAGTCGCATAAGCTTCGACAACATCTCCGGAAAAATCACGCAAAGTGGAAGATCCCAAGAGAGGGACCACCAAGTAAAAACCATCACCAATACCCCACACCGAAAAAGTTTCACCCAGCGTGGCTTTCACCCGGGCAATTTTGCATTTGCTTGAGGCAGGGTCGCCCAGACCGACAACGCCACCGATGGTATTTATAAAAAATCGGGAAACAACTAAACCAGATTCACGGAATCTTCCTTGAAGCAGACAATTGACTGCGCGTACCGGTTCCCTCAAGTTATAAAAGAAATTGCCAACACATGTTCTGATATCGGCAGGGAGTACTTTGCTGTACCCGGTAGCAACAGGATTGAGCACCCAAGTAAAAATTTTGTCATTAAAGGTGTACATCACTCGGTTAAACGGTTCGATGGGATCATTTGTCCCAACTGCGGTCTGCTCCGAGTCACTTTCATCGTTGAGAAAATCTTCACCCCAAGCGATATCTGAAAAAACAACCGCGGCCAATAGCAAAGAGACGATCAACCTCAGCGATAACGCATGGAAATGTTTTAGATTCATGGCAATTGCACCGGTTCTATTTGCCAACCTGACCAAAGGCAAATTTGGAGATAAGGGATTCCAGGTCAACGGAAGACTCTGTATCGACAATGGTTTCTCCCGGTTTATAGGCGGCTTGATCCCCTCCCAAGGTAATCTGGATATACTTATCTCCGATAATTCCCTGCGACTTGACCGATGCCACCGAATCCACGGGAATTTTGACGCCGCGTTCAATCTGCATGCCGACCACGGCCTGACTTTGCTTGTTCAGATTAAGCTGCCGTACCTTTCCAACCGTGACCCCGGAAATTTGCACATCAGCCCCTGCCTTGATACCAGAGATATTATTGAAATCAGCGTTCAAGATGTAGGTTTTGGATTCTGTCAGCCAGGGGATCTCACCGAGTTGCACTGCCAACCAGCCGAACGCCAAAAAACCGATCACAAGAAAAAAACCAACTGCTATCTCAATGCGTGAATTCCCCATACACCCCTCCTTCTTCTGGTCTGTTCTTTACGCGACCTGCTGGCCCATGACCATCTGGGCAAACTCACGAATAAATGGCTTGTTTGAACGAGGTATCTGGGAGGCATCGGTAAAAACATCCAACTCACCTTTATTCAACAGAATGATCTGATCGGCAAGAGTGAAAATCTGCGGAATATCATGACTGACAATCACCGCCGTATAACCTATCCGTCGCTGTGTTACCAAAAACAACTCATAGATTTCCTTGCTCATGACCGGATCCAACCCCGTGGTGGGTTCGTCAAAGAGAACTATTTCCGGCTCCAATTGCAGGGCTCGTGCCAGACCGACTCTTTTCTTCATTCCTCCGCTGAGCTGGGCGGGAAACTTGGTATCATGGCCTGTCAATTCCAATTGTTCAAGGGTACTTGCCACCCGTTCATGGATTTCTTTATCGGACAATTTCGTTCTTTCCCGCAAAGGAAGAGCAATATTCTCAAATACGGTCAACGAATCAAACAGCGCTGATCCCTGAAAAAGCACGCCAAACAGCAAGCGCAACTCCTGCAGAGCTTTATACCCCAGAGCTGGGACATTTTTTTCACCGACCAGTACCTGACCCGAATTCGGTTGCAAGAGACCGAGGATCAATTTGAGAATAACGCTTTTTCCTTGACCGCTGCCGCCGGCAATAACTGTCGTCCGCCCTTTGGGCACCGAAAAGCTGACCCGATCAAGCACAATGTGTTGATGGGTTTGATCACCAAACGATTTGCAGACATCGACAAAACGGATAGCATACTCCTGCGGGGATGAATTATTCACAACAGCACCGCAGTAAGTAGATAATCAAAAATCAATACCGAGATGGAGGAAATAACCACCGCCTGTGTCGTTACCTTACTGACGCTTTCGGCGCCAAAGCCGGCTCCCCGGATCTTTTGCACAAAATAACCCCGTCCGGTGCAGATCCAGACGATCAGCAAAGCAAAAACGTACGATTTAATCACACCCAAAATGACATCATGGTTGGTAACGCTCTGCTGCATCCCCGAAAAGAAAGCGCCTCCATTAACGCCCATCAACTTAACTCCGGCCAGATAGCCCCCCCGCAATGCCAACAACATCAAATATGGCGGTCAATAAAGGGACAGAAATCAACGCCGCTAAAAACTTGGGGGAAATAAGATAACGGAAGGGATCAATAGCCATGCACTCCAAGGCATCGATCTGTTCAGAAATTCGCATAATTCCTATTTCAGCGCACATCGCCGATCCTGCCCGTCCCGCAACCATTAAGGCAGTGAGTACAGGTCCCAATTCCATGATCAGGGTGAGAGAAACCGCTGATCCCAGCATCCCTTCAGCCCCGAATTTATGGAGAGAATAATACCCCTGCAATCCAAGCACCATTCCCGACGAGAGCGCGGTAAAAAAGATGACGGTCACCGATCCGGCACCGATGAAACAGAGCTGTTTGATCAGTTCCCGAAAACGAAAGGGGGATTTCAGCAGGCCCAGAAGACCAAAAAATAAAAAAAATCCCATCCTGCCGAGATCGGTCAGGACATACAACGCTTGCCCCCCAAGTCCGCCAATAATCCGGAACAGTACAAATATTTTTTTTTCAGATTGCTTCATGCAAAGAGTCGATGAAAAGGCTGTCATAGGTACAGGGAGCCAAAAGTGGTCCACTTTACATACAAAAGAAATTCATGCCAAGCAACAAAGCAAGAACTTCTCAGTGTTTAATAAATAATATCAATTAGTTACAGTGTGATCTAATCAAAATCCTCAAGGAAACGCTCTGCAACGCCAACAGGGTCGTCGGAAGAATAAAGGACCATGGTCTGCAAAAACATAAAACTGTCTTTTCCCATACTGGTGAATTCCACCCCGACTCCATCTTTTTCGTGCCGCACAATCTTTCCTAAAAATATCAAAATCAGGGTGGAATGTTGCCCGGTTTCATATAATTCAAAATGGCAATTTCCCCCCACAGCTATATTGATATTCCCCTCAATAAACAGCCCACCTTGACTTAAATTCCTCGCCGGATATTGACCATAAACCTTTCCGTTCAGGATTAGTTTAACATAACGGGTGAAAACCACCCGCGTATATCTCCGATTATCAGGACAGAGCGCAACCGACCTCGCAGTTCTCATCATTTTCCCCTGATGAACAATACAAATTTTGGAAATACTATCACATTCCACGCTAATAATGGCAAGAGATAATTCTTATTTTTTGTAACAGCGCAAACCCCGTCAAGCCAGGAATCTTGTTTGGTATTGCCTTCCAGCAAACATGGATTGAAGGGGAAACCACTACGAATGGACGAGCTTTGCAACCACTCTAATAATTTCAGAGGATTCGGCACTTTTGACAATGACGTCATCTGCTCCGGCTTGCAGACAACGGGCACGTAACTGCTGATCATCATCTGCAGTAAAGACTATGAGTTTAATGGATTTGCCCCGATGTTCCTGCCGAACTCGCCGGCAGACTTCCAGTCCGGACAATCCAGGAAGCATATAATCAACAACCGCAGCCGCAGGCTGCTCTTGCAAGATAAGCGCAAGGCCTTTATCGCCACTGTCAGCTGTCAACGGATGAAAGCCGGCTTTCTGAAATAATCTGGCATAGAGACGTAAAATTACTGGATTATCATCGATAATAACAATTTTCTCCGGAACAATCTGCAAGCCCTCCAGCGCCGCAATCTCGCTCCGCTCTGATATCACCAGCAACTGGTCCTTCTCCAGAATAACGGTCGCGCTGGAGGGTTGCAGCCTGTCGACATCACCTCGGCGCAAGCCAATGATCTCATGCCCCATAGTACGAA
>Ga0364918_10094_pt1 | contig 27600 bp, 17 predicted proteins | sample SorcelJu500001C6_2_FD_206957 | JGI IMG/M metagenome (GOLD analysis project Ga0364918, IMG submission 206957) | Enriched cells from Trout Bog Lake Hypolimnion, Wisconsin, USA - BchlTB.June20.5000.01.C6 | ecosystem: Environmental > Aquatic > Freshwater > Lake > Hypolimnion/Profundal zone | place... | reverse complement strand
GGCATTTACTGGAAATATCGAAAAAGAGTCGAAATAAAAATCTCTATCATTATATGCAATTGCTGCTTCATACCGGCATGAGGCCATCTGAAGGTGCCGGCTTGACCTGGGGGCAGATTGATGTTGATGCAAGAATTATTGATCTAACAATAACGAAAACAAGACCACGACGTGTACCCCTGACAATAAAAGCGATTGAGCTTCTTTTGGAAATCATGCCAGAGCAGTGCGAAAAAAACAAATTTGTTTTCCTCCCGGAGAACTGCTCTGACATTATCCGAAGACGTCCCAATTTATTCTTCCGCCGCGCCTTTGGGAATGCAGTGAAAAAGGCGAACATAGAAGATTTTCACATGCACGATTTAAGGCATACCTCTGCGAGCTATTTGTTGATGGCGGGAGTCGATTTACGCACTTTGGCTGATATTCTTGGGCATAGCACCATGCAGATGGTACAGCGTTATACTCATTTGCTGGATGATCACAAGTTGAAGGCGATTGATCGAATTGATCAGTTGGGAAGATAATCCCTATTTTACCGAATCAACCAGCTTGGCACCGGCCTTGAACTTAACGACCTTCTTGGCAGGTATGCTCATGGTTTGGCCGGACTGAGGATTTCGTCCTTCACGAGCTGCTCGCTCAGTTACCGAAAAAGTACCAAAACCAATCAGGGTAACCTTGTCGCCGGCCGCCATAGCGTCCGTGATCGTACCGAAGATGCTGACCACTACCTGCTCGGCGGCTGCTTTGCTCAATGCACATTCTTTGGCCACCTTCTCTATCAACTCGCCTTTATTCATCTTCTCTCCTTTTTAAAACTGGGTTGTTTGGAAAATATATCTATTCTTGATGAGATAGCAGACCCACTATACCCTTGCAAGATGATTTGCATTTTTTGATGCAAAGAGTTTGTGAACACTGACGAGAACCCCCTGGCGCTACTCAGGACTCATGATCCGAAGATTGGATAGCTTTTAAATATTCATCAATTTCATGAGGTGTGTAATAGCGGAAACGTATTTTCTTACAGAGCTTTCCGGTGAAATCAGAGAAGGCCATGACAATCTCCCGGCCTTCCTCCATCAAAGCCTCACCCTCCTCATGAGAAATCCCGCCCATCTCGCCAAGCCGACCTTTGAAATTAGCATAAGCCATATCAAATTGGCGCAGAATGTTGAAGAGCGTCGCTCCTAGCGGCGAGTTGATCATCAAGACTCGCGAACCCCGTTCTTTGACCATGTTGATCTTTCGTTCCTGGATTTCATGCCAGGTGGGTTTTTCTTGCTTTTCTTCTTTCATGTTCGTTCCCTTGGTTGTCATGCTGAAATGATTTTGCTGTTTCGTTTGATTCTGTAGCGATGCAAGAGATCAAGGACATACACAGATCCATACGGAAAAATAGCTGCCAGCACCATGAGCAGCGAGCTCTTGGTGGCCAACGGCAGCAGGTGCGGCTTAATCGTAAGGTATCCATAATATATTTCCTGGGCCCTTGACCCGAAATGGACGGCAAATTTCCAAATATTTTGCGGGGTGCTGATCCTGAAAAGAATCAGGTAGACAACATAGACCAGGAAGGCCTTAACCAATAAGGACAAGGCCCTGCCCATGAGCAGGGAATTGATCCCTTTTCGGGTAATGTTGCCGACGTAATAGCGACTGATGTAGCTGCACATCCCGGTATTGATGATCAGAGGCAGATACGGGATGCAGCCGAACAGAATTTGGCTGAAGAGATCGAGTTGATGGAAGACAAAGGGGAATAGGTAGAAGTGAAAGAGAGGGAAAAGTAAAATGAGGGCAAAGCCCTCGTGGAACCCGCTCTTGATGCCAATCTTGAAGAAATCGAGGGTCCGCTCCAGGGTCAGAAACTCAGCCGGAATATTCTGCCCCTTGCTTTCGATCACATAGAACTGCTGGATCTCGGAGATGGCACTGAGCAGATTCTTGGGTTGGTAGATCCTGCCGCTGTCGGTCGTGATGATTTGGGCATTGGTGTCATTCTGCCCTTTGCCTTCTCGTTCCTTAGCCATCAGATTTCCTGTTCACCACTATCGAGAAACGGGGTGACCTTAACGATATCGCGGAGCATATCGGGCTTGGCATGTTCCATCTCGGCGATGGAACCAAAGGCTTCGGCATGGAACGGGGTGTAATATCCCTTCAAATCCTTGCCGAATTTTCTGGCCACCAGGAAATAGCCGCCGAAATAGGTTTCCTTGATCAGGCCTCCGGCAATGACATCCTGTTCCGCCCGCAGGCGATGGACAATGGTGAACAGCACGTGCCGCATGGTCAGATCCTTTTGATCCATAGTGGCGATCTCCATGCAACCGGCCCGCTCCGCCTGTTTTCTCGCCACATCCTCTAGCACTTTGACCTGGAAGTAGACCAGGCCGTCGGGCATGGAAAAGGCCAGAAACAGCCTGCCGAACATCTTGTTGATATAGGGCTTCAACTCGTTGAGGAAACCGGCAGCATCGAACCAACTGGCTATATCGAGCAATTGTGGCGGTTCGGTTGCCAGTTGCTTCTGACCAGATGGTTTCTCACCGTAGATGTCGATTTGTGCCTGCCAGGCTGCCTTGGATGGATCAGCGATTACCGGGCTGAAAGATGTTTCCGGTAAAGGTCCTGTGCTCTCTGTCATCGTTTTTCGTGGCGGATCACTTGCAGGAGCATTCACTTGCATCGGTTCGACGGTGTTGCTCTGAACCGTCTCTTCCAGTTCCTTCTGCCGAGCCAACTGGTCCGCTTTCTTCAAAGTCTTGCCAAGGAGTCCCTCGGGCATTTTGTGGTGCAGCCTGATGGCTCGGAGGATTTCTTCCTTCCTGGGAAGTTTCTTGAAGCCTGAAATGCCAGCGAGCGGTTTGCTAGCTGCCAAGGGATGTTCTCCGGTGGTATAGAGTGAGCCTGTTTGGGACTTGAGCTTGCCTAGATCGTGGCCCAGGGCGGCCACCATGGTATCCGGGATCACATGCCAGGCCTGGTCCTCCGAGAGCAACCGCACCACCTGCTCGGCCACATTGAGGGAATGATCGAGCAAGGTTGTCTGCGCCAGAATGCGATAGGTATTTTCATCCCAGGCACCTTCAACATCACCCCTGACACTAACCACCGAAGGACAGTCGCCTTCTCGGTCAAGGAGTTGCAGGATCTGTTCACAAACGACTCGTTGCTGGATGTTTTTTTTGAAGAATGCCCATTTCCGCATTTGCACCAGAAAGGCTGCTGCCCGGGGATGATTGAGGGCAATGGAATTGACTTCCTTTTCATGCGGCTGGTCATTGCGCCAGAAGTGAACGAGTTCCGAGATATGGATAGTTGGGCCACCCCTGATCCACCCCCAGGAGAGTTTTTGCAGGGTGACCGCCTCAGGTGCAGGTGGTTCGTACCGTTTGCCACGAAGCAGACCCCCTACCACAGCCGCCAAGAGCAGTACAAGGCACAAGAACACATCGACCAGCCAATCTGCAAGCCAGGCATCTACGCCCACTTCAATCCGCCTGTTCCTTGACGATCGTCTCTTCGGCAAGATCCGGAAAGGTCACCTTGAGCGTTCCATCGCTGACCGTAGCGGTCTTGCCCCTGTAGGTACCGGAATAGGTAATGAGGAACAACTCTCGGGGAGCCATATTCAAAATCTCGCTATTCTTGATTCTGACTTCCTCAGTTTCCCGGATGGAAAGCCCGCCACCCAGGGAGATGATCGGCGAGAACCGCCGCTCTTCGCCGAGATGTTCTGAGACGTAACTGGCAGTACTGGGATCCGGCACTCGCATGAACAGCTTGGTATTGCAGTTATCAAGAATAGTGTTGGCCCGATCCTCGCCAACCTCAGAATAAAGTTGGCTGATGGACTGGCAATAACCGTGGATAAAGACACCAGCACCACCGGCCTTGGCAAAGAGGTCTTCAATGCCTTGATAAAGTACCGACTGGGCCTCATCGATGTGCAGGACCAAGGAGGGGGTAACATTCCTGCCGCTGGAATAGACTCGACCGACAAAGGCCTGGATCATGGAGATGATGACCTTACCTGCCGTGTAGGCGGCCCGCTTGGTGAGAAGCGAGCCCAGTTGCACCACCATGATAATGCCCTTGCCCTCTTCCAGTCGTTGGATGAACCGGTTTTCATCGGCCTTGCCAATGATCTTGCCGACATTGCCCGAGGTCAGTTCGGTGAGCGCCACCCTGAGCGAGCTGGCCACCTTTGAATAGTAGTCCGCCGGGGTGGAGAGGATCTTCTGCATATCCAGGGAGAGCTGTTTGGCTTCCGGGATATTGATATAATCGATCTTCTCCTTGAGCCGTTCCAGGTCCTGATGACTAATATGGTTTTTGATATCGTTGAGATTGAAGGAGGGTTTCATTCCGGCGACTTCAGCCAGCATGATCAGGGCCTGGACCACCACCAGGCTGACCTCATAGGCCACGCCGAAGAAGTACGGTTCTCTGCCAATAGCCACTCCGGCGGTGATGTGGGCCACCAGTTCTTCGGGCATATAGTAGGAGGATAGGGGGTCGAGGATGGCGCTGTACTGGGGGAAAATCGGGGTGATCAACATCAGGTCTTCAAGCCGGCCGGTATCCCTGGCAATTTGTGTGATCTTGGAGAACAGATCGATGTCGCCCTTGGGATCAATGGCTACTACCGAGTACCCTTTGCAGATATCCTGCTCGATGATGTGCTCCACGATCCTGGTCTTGCCGACCCTGGTGGTTCCAAAACACCAGAAATGCCCTTTACGGTAGCTGTCGGGAAAACCCAGTTCCAGAACGGTCTGGGGATGATCGAGATGGATCCCGGTACCGATGTGGGTCCAAGGCTCCTGCTGTACTATTTCCTTCCTCCAAAACTTCATGGCAGCTGCTTGACGATCTGGACCTGCACCCGCTCCTTCAGTTCCCGGTCTACGGCAATGATGGCCTTTTTCGGCAGTTGCTTGGTGGCGAGGACAATGCTCTTGTGGCCCACGTATCGTTTGATGCAGCGGAGTTTGATCTGTTCGGCATCAAACTCCAAATGATCCCTGAGCAAAGTTTCCACCAAAGTCTTGGAGACCCGATCCAGCACCACCTTGAGTCGAGGGGTGCCATTCAGGGAAACAGGTTCCACTCGGCGCAGGTGAAAAGCCCGTAGTTGTCCCATGCCGAAATGCCCGCCATGTCGTTTATGCAAACCGATACGATTCAGCGGGCAGACTGCGATGATCCTTTCGTCGGAGATAATTTCGGTCTCAACATAAAGATTATGCTCAGGGTCGCAACCGATAATCTCCCCCCATACAAGCATTCTTTCGAAGGGTTTGTAGCGCCGGACCAATTTGAACACCGCAACCATGGCTAGATGGTCTTCCAGATAGTTTCGGAGAGTTTTACGAGAAAGGATTACGGGAAGGTCTAAAACTAGTTGCAAGATGACACCGCCTACCGTGTTGTAGGCCACACCCACAAGACGCAGGTCCTCCCGAAAATAGACTATCACCTCCAAATGGTACCATCGAGAGAGAATGATAGAAAAAGCTGACTCGATTTCTTGTAAGATCTCGGCTTTGGAAAGGCCATGCCGGGCGGCAAGCGAAGCTATGATGGACTGCATGTATTGGTCACCCCCTGTTCCTGTTGAAGATTCAGCCGATCATATCGGCCTCTATTCTTATTTCAGGGGGGATGACCAGTTGACTTCAAGATAAGTAAAATAGTGACAGGAGGCGGGTGGATTCGTAATCAGTAGGTCAGCGGTTCAAGTCCGCTTATCGGATCCATTAAAATCAAGCACTTAACTCTAAATGAGTTAAGTGCTTTTTTCTTTTGATCACATTTTGTCCAACCATAGTCCAACCTTTTTTCGGGTGGGGATGGGTGATTAAAGGCACTTTTAGGAGAAAAATTGATTTTGCTCTTCCTAAGAGGACAGCCTTCCAGGTACGATTTCTGATTTGATTATGAACAATTCTCCCTGTTGGGGATGTGGTAAATTTCTGGCTTGGTCAAAGGGGGGGGGGGGTGTTTTTGAAATGCAGGCACCAGATCCAGAGGGATTGATGAAGCATAAGGTGCCCTCCGTTGCCTGCCCTCCCTATTCTCCTCGAGTTGGCTTTTTTTCGATCGTTTCAGGCTACGGTTCTGCAGAGTCTGGCGAAGGCTCCTGGACTTGAGCCAGCCCCTCGAAAAACCCGTCCCTGCCGATAATCGACCAACCAGTAACCGCCGGGATGACAGCGGGCCGCCGTGAAGATGAAAGGCTGCTCTTCGGAAAAACAGGGGTGCAGATACAGCCCCTGTGCATTTTTTCCGGGCAGCATCAAAGACATGGCCTCGTGTAGGGTCGGTAACCGCCAGTCGTGCCAGCCGGCGAAACCGTGCTTGCAAAGTCGTTCCACCAAAAGTTTGACGGTGCGCATTGAGGCAAGTTCTAAACCGCCCCTTTGCCAAACGAGCCCGGCATGTTCGTCGGTGACGGTGAGGTGGTCGTTGTTGTCGACCAGGAAACTAGTGAAGCCGCCCTGGGGCCGGCGCTGGCTTTCGAAAAAGTTCCAGGTGTTGATTTCGTTTTCCAACTGCACCTCATCGAGGCGCTGAGATTCCGTAGGCAGCAGGCATCGCTTGCCCATAAAGGAGAAGGTTCCCAGCCGCGGCAGACCGATAGGGCAACTCGGCACAGCCGTGCTCTCGGCCATCAACTGCAGGCAACCCACATCCATTTTTTCGACCAGATGGGTTTGTAGCCATTGCTTGAGGGGATGGTCAATGGCATAGGTCCGGCGAAGCATCGAGCTGGTCTCGGGATTGGCGATACAGGCCCGAACCATCGCTAAGGGTGCCTTGATCCGGGCCAGCACCCTTGCGTATTTCACGCCTTGCTCCATCAGCAGGAGCTTCGGATCTGTCTCCCATGCATCGATATAGCAGTAGAGCACCCGCTGTTTTGTGGCGCATTGCTCTTCATGAAAGCCGGGGCAGGTAAAGGTCCGATAGGCCAGGTCCGGGGTCATTTCCAGATCAATGCCGCGATCCGTTGTACTGCTGACGCCTAGTTCTTCGAAAAAATCCATGCTGTCTCTCTCTGAGGATTACGGTCAGCACGCCGTTGCAGAATTCAGATGTGTAACATTGTGGCTGGTGGGGTTGGTGCCTTGAGCCTTTTTTAGTCTTTGACTTTCGACCGAGCGCAACACTATAAAAATTAGTAAGTTGGCTCTTCGCCGGTTGATGAATTTCTTCTAATGCGCCACCGGGAAGACCTTGCCCCGGCCATGTAGCACCCTGTGCCGAATAGGTGCAGTCTTTGAACCAGTCGAAATCGTCTGCCGCGTTGGTTGCATTGCTGCCATCGTTTTTGTTAGTCCATTAACTATGGCCTAACGATGTAGTGTCCACTTATGCTATAATATTTTCAAATATTTGCAAAGTCGATACCCCAAGCGTTCTTCAAGTAAGGAGCCACCATGGCCCGCAAGAACAAAGATATGCAACAGCAAGAGGTGCCTGGCTCGCCGAACAAGCCAGTCGAGCATTCTTTTCCCATCGTCGGTATCGGCGCATCTGCCGGAGGTCTGGCAGCTTTTGAAGCCTTCTTTTCCGGTATGCCTGCAGAGATCGATCCAGGCATGGCCTTTGTGCTGGTGCAGCATCTGGCCCCGGACCATAGAAGCATCCTCGCCGAACTGGTACAGCGCTATACCCGAATGCAGGTCTTTGAAGCCAAGGACGGCATGGTTGTTCAACCTAACTGTGTCTATATCATCCCACCCAACCGTGACATGGCGCTGCTCAAAGGCACCCTTCAGTTGATTGAGCCCTCGGTGCCACGGGGTCAACGACTGCCCATTGACTTTTTCTTTCGTAGCCTGGCGCACGATCAGCATGAAAAGGCCATTGGTATCATCCTCTCCGGTACCGGCAGCGATGGCACCCTTGGAGTACGGGCCATCAAGGGCGAGGGCGGTATGGTCATGGTTCAGAGTCCTGAATCCGCCGAATTTGACGGTATGCCGGGCAGCGCCATCGCCACCGGCCTAGTGGACTACCAACTGCCACCTGCAAAAATGCCCGCTCAACTCACCGCCTCTGCGGCCCGAACCACAAGTAATGCATTTCCCCCAAAAACAACCTTGGCGCCCAAGGAAGAGAATGCACTGAAGAAGATCCTCATCCTGCTGCGTAACCAGACCAGCCACGATTTCTCCCAGTACAAGCCAAACACCATCCAGCGCCGCACCGAACGGCGTATGGTCGTCAATAAGATTACCACGATTGAAAGGTACCTCACCTATCTGCAACAGACCCCTGAGGAAGTGGAGGCGCTTTTCAACGATCTTTTGATCGGCGTGACCAGTTTCTTTCGCGATCCCGAGGCCTTCAAGGCGCTTGAGGACCAGGTCATCCCCAAACTCTTCGCCGGAAAATCCGCCGACGCAGTGATCCGCGTTTGGGTGCCGGGATGCTCCACCGGCGAGGAAGCCTATTCCATTGCCATTCTGCTCGCCGAACGGCAGGAGGCGATGAAGCAAAGTTTTAAGGTGCAGGTCTTTGCTACCGATATTGACAGCCGCGCCATCGCCACCGCCCGATCCGGAATCTATCCCGCCAGTATCGCCAGCGATATCTCCCCGGAACGGCTGAGACGGTTTTTCGTTGCCACGACCAACGGCGACGGTTCTTATCATATTCACAAAGGCATTCGCGACATCCTGGTTTTCTCCGAGCATAATTTGATTAAAGACCCACCGTTTTCCAAACTCGACCTGATAAGCTGTCGTAACCTCCTGATCTATCTCGATAGCGATCTGCAGAAGCGGATCATTCCCATGTTCCACTATGCCCTGAACCCAAAGGGGTACCTCTTTCAGGGGACCTCGGAAACAGTGGCCGAGTTTCATTACCTTTTTGACGCCTTGGATAGAAGTTTGAAACTATATCAACGCAAAGACGACTTATATAGCACGCAGCGCCCAGCCCCGAGCCGATTTCTTCCCCCCATGTCCGCAGTCCATGTGTTTCACCCGCCACAAAACCCAGGAAAGACAACGTTTCCAGTGAAATTACCTCTGCGCGAGCTGACCGAACAGGCGCTCTTGCAGCGAGCTCCGACGGCTGTGCTCGTCAATAACCAGGGCGATGCCCTCTACGTTCATGGCCGCACCAGAATGTATCTGGAAACCGCAAGGGGCGAAGTCGGTGTCAGTAACATCTTACAAATGGCTCGTGAAGGATTGCGGCATGAATTGACCACGGCACTGCATAAGGCTGTGGTCGGCAATGAGATTGTGCATTATCCGGGCTTGCGGGTCAAAACCAACGGCGATTTCAGTTCGGTCAACCTGACCGTCCAGCCGATAGCGACTGGCTCTGCTGCCTCACCGGAGGCGCCTTTGTACCTGGTCATCCTGGAGATGGCACCGATACAACCCCTCGCGGCCGAAGATCATGAGATTTTAGCAGATGTGGATTCTGTCGCCAACAAGTTGATCGCTCAGCTCAAATCGGAACTGGCAGCTAAAGATGAATATATCCAGGCTATCCGTGAGAAGTTAGAGGCTTCCAATGAAGAGCTCAAATCCTCGAACGAGGAGATGCAATCGGTTAACGAGGAATTGCAGTCGACCAATGAGGAGCTTGAAACTTCCAGAGAAGAGCTGCAGTCCGTGAACGAGGAAATCAGTTCAGTCAACAATGAACTTCAAACCAATATGGCCAATCTGTCCCAGGCTAACGACGACATGAACAACATGCTGGGAGGAACTGGTATCGCCACGATCTTTGTGGATCACAAGTTGCGCATCCTTCGCTTTACCCCCACCGCAATCCGAATGATCAACCTGATCGCCAGCGACCTGGGACGGCCCTTAAGCCACATCGTTTCCAACTTAGTGGGGTATGACAGCCTGGTCGCGGACACACAGGCAGTGTTGGACACCCTGATTCCCAAAGAAGTGGAAGTGCAGACCACAACGGGTGAATGGTACCTCCTGCGCCTCCAACCGTACCGCACCAGCTCTAATGTGATTGAAGGGGCAGTGATCACCTTCATGGACATCACCGAGATACAAAAGAAAAGGGAGGCACTACGCAAGGCCAATAATCAGCTCCGCCTGGCCGTGGTCGTAAGCGATGCCTTTGATGCCATCACCGTGCAAGACATCGAGGGCCGTAATCGCGTGGAATCCAGGCGCGGAGCGGCTGTACGGCTGGAATGAAGCCGAGGCCCTGGCGATGAACGCCTCCAGCCGCATTCCAGAAGCATTGCGAGCAGAAGAATCAGCTAAGATCTATCGGTTGAGCCTGACTCGAATTCTGGAACCGTATCATACCCAACGACTCACCAAAGAAGGCAAACTCGTAGAGATTTGGTTGATCGCCACTGCGTTGGTCAATGATGCCGGGAAGATGTATGCGGTGGCGACTACGGAGCGTGCCGAAGCTCTCAAGATAGATCCACTGACAAGGACCGTGATATGACCAGTGAGCATGATCGACCAAATGCCGATGGTGAGTTGCGCCGACGAGCCGAAGCCCTCGACCAGAGGGATACACCCTCGTTACCGGAAGACATCGAGGCGCTTTCTCTTGAAGAAATCCGGCGGAGATTTCACGAATTGCGGGTGCATCAGATCGAGCTTGAGATGCAGAACGTCCAATTGCGACAGGCCCAGCAAGCATTGGAAACTTCACAGGCTCGCTACTTCCATCTGTATGACCTGGCCCCGGTGGGCTACTGCACGGTCAGCGATCAGGGGGTGATCCTGGAGGCTAACCTCAATGCCTCCAAGCTTTTGGGGCTAGCCCGTGGTGCCTTGGTCGGGCAGAAGCTCACCCAGTTCATCATTCCCGAGGATCAGGATAAGTACTACCAGCGCCGCAGACGGCTGGTTGAGAGCTCTGAACCTCGGGCCTGCGAACTGCGGATAGTCAAAGGGGATGGTGCCGCCTTCTGGGTGCAGCTATCGACCAAGCTTGCCCAAGACGAAAATGGCGCACCGGTGCATTGGATCGTGCTGTGCGATATCACTGCTCGCAAGCAGGCCGAAGAAACGCTACGGACCAATCGCCAACGACTCTCGGATATTGTCAAATTTCTGCCCACCGCCACCTTGGCCATTGATAAGCAAGGGCAGGTGATCATCTGGAATGAAGCCATGGAGCAAATGACCGGCATCCCCGCAGCAGAGATGCTCGGCCAAGGCGACTACGCCTACTCGATCCCGTTTTATGGCGAGGCACAACCTCAGTTGTTGAATCTCATGTTTGAGGACCACCACGAGATTGCAGCTCGGTATCCCCACATCACCCGCGAAGGTGACACTCTCGGCGTTGAAGTATTTTGCCCCGCTCTTTACAGCGACAAGGGGGCATGGGTTTTCGCCAAGGCTTCCCCCTTGTACGATCAAGATGGCAGTATTATAGGCGCCATCGAAAGCGTTCGGGACATCACCGAGCGCAAACAAGCGGAATCTTATGGAGCCCTCGGCAGGGAAGTCCTGCATCTCCTCAACCACCCTGGAGATTTCCGCACGGCCATTCAGCGCGTTCTTACGGTATTAAAAACACGGACCGGGTTCGATGCGGTTGGCATTCGCTTGCAAGTTGGGGACGACTACCCGTATTTCGTCCAAGAGGGTTTTTCTGCGGATTTTCTGCAAACAGCCAACACCCTGACGGCACGGACTGCAGATGACGAAATATGTCGGGACCAAAATGGCAACGTCATGCTGGAATGCGCCTGCGGTCTGGTCCTGTCCGGAAGAACCGACCCGACTGATCCCCTTTTTACACCAGGTGGCAGTTGTTGGACCAACGATGCAACGCTGCTGCTGAATCTCGCCACCTGCGATGATCCCCGGCTCAAGCCTCGTAACCAATGCGCCCATGCCAACTATGCCTCGGTAGCGCTGATACCTATTCGGGATAAAGAGAAGATTATTGGCTTGATGCAGTTCAATGACCGACGCAAGGACGTTTTCACGAGCAGTATGATCGAAATCCTGGAAGGAACAGCCACCCACCTTGGAGCCGCGCTGATCCGCAAGCAGACCGAGGAAGAAACCCAGGCGCTGCAAGCACAACTCCTCCAGGCCCAAAAGATGGAAGCCATTGGCACCCTGGCCGGCGGCATCGCGCATGATTTCAACAATATCCTCGGTGCTATCCTCGGTTATGCTGAAATCGCCCGAGATTGCATTCCTCCAGAATCAGAGGCCATCGGCTATCTGGGCAAGGTCTTGCTCGCCAGCGAGCGGGCAGCTACCTTGGTCAAACAGATCCTGGCCTTCAGTCGTCAGGGCAACATCGATCGAATGCCCCTGAAGCCCAGTCATATTGTCAAGGAAGCCATCAAACTCCTCCGCCCCTCACTGCCGTCGACCATCACGATCAATCAGAAGGTCGAGGCCGCCACTAGTTTCATTTTGGCTGATCCGACCCAAGTGCATCAAATCCTGATGAATCTCTGCACCAATGCGTTCCATGCCATGGAGCAGACCGGAGGCACCCTCGAAATAACCCTAGAAGACCGCGAACTCTTCCGGGATAACCTCCAGCACAAACCAGAGCTGGAACCCGGTATGTTCGTCGTGCTTTCCGTCCGCGATTCAGGTCCGGGAATCCCGCTTGCGATTCGGGATAAAATTTTTGATCCCTATTTCACCACCAAAGAGGCCGGCAAAGGTACCGGCCTGGGGTTGGCGATCATCCATGGTATTATTACCGGTTATGGCGGGTTCGTTACCTGCGAGAGTGAAATCGGCAAGGGAACGATTTTCGAAATCTTTTTCCCGGCCATCGAGGAGCAAGTCGACTCTGAGATCAAATCTTCCAAAAGAACACCATCTGGCAACGAGCACATCCTCTTGATCGACGACGAGAAGATGCTGGTTGATGTCGGCAAGACGATGCTCGAACGGTTAGGGTATGTGGTAACGGTGCGAACAAGCAGCCTACAGGCCTTAACCCTCTTCCAGAATCACCCTGCACAATTCGATGCAGTCATTACTGACCAAACGATGCAAGGTCTGACCGGGATGGAACTTGCCTGGAAGATGTTGCGGATTCGTCCCGACCTCCCGATTATCCTCTGCACCGGCTACAGCAATCTCGTTGACGAGGAACAGGCAAAGCATTCTGGGATTAAGGGTTTTGCCATGAAACCTTTTACCAAGCAGGAGATTGCTCTACTTCTCAGAAAAGTTTTGGATGATGGATTGCCAGCTTGAATTGGTGGATCAAGTATTCGCCAAGAGGTCGAGGTTGCAGGAAAAGTCTGGAGTGTCACCTTACTCGATTTTCTTGGCATAAAACGCCATGAGGGAAAAACGTAGGCCGTTAGAGCAGCATTTAGAGCAAAATAGTAAACCTTAGCATACGCTTTCGTTCCATTGAACTTCAACCCCGTAGAGGTCGGGATTCAGTGGGGCAACAGCGTTGGTACCGTCAACAACCGGACTTCAAAAACTCCGAGGGTTCCGACTTGCAACACCTAATAGTGATATCATAAAAATGAATTATTCAAGTGCTATTGGGTTGGTAAACAATGCCGCTCTCTTACTGGCTCTATGTCTCTTGTACGACATGCTGGGACTCAGGTTTCAAGGCAGAAAAACTATACTTCAACAGTTTCTTACAGGCATTGTTTTAGGCGCTATCGGATTGGCAATCATGTTCAATCCCTGGGATTTTGGGCAGGGGGTTGTGTTTGATACACGTTCAGTGCTTTTGGTCATATCCGGATTTTTCTTTGGAGCCATTCCAGTTGTTTTGGCGGTGTTAATAACAGGTGTTTTCCGTTTTGTAACGGGAGGGGCCGGAGTATGGACAGGCTTAGCTGTTATTGTGACCTCCGGCACCATAAGTTTGTTGTGGCGATATTACCGTCGCCATAAAATCCAGAAACCCTCCATAGGAGAATTGTACCTTCTTGGCATTGTCGTTCATGTCGCCATGCTGGGCTGGATGTTCTTATTGCCATGGCAGGTTGCAATTGAGGTGCTGTCCAAAATCAGTTTGCCGGTGATGTTGATATACCCGGTTGCCACGGCCATCCTTGGCAACCTAATGGTCGTGAGTGAAAAGCGTAGACAGGCCCAGGAAGAACTTCGAGAGAGTGAGGCCCGCATGCGCGCCATTACCGACTCTGCTAACGATGCCATCCTGATGATGGATCCGAATGGTCTCGTGTCCTATTGGAATCCGGCCGCCGAACGAATCTTCGGCTATACCCGCGATGAAGCGATTGGTGTAAATTTGCATCAGCTCATTGCGCCGCAGCGTTACCATACCGCGCACAATTCGGCCTTTACCAAATTTAAGCTGACCGGTCAGGGCGCCGCCATTGATGCAACGCTTAATCTGGAAGCTAGCCATAAAAACGGTCATGAAATCGAGGTTGAGCTGTCTCTTTCAGCGCTCTATTTCCAGGAAGGTTGGCAGTCGGTAGGGATTATACGCGACGTCACCGAGCGCAAGCAAGCCGAGGCGGCACTCCGAGCAAGTGAAGAAGACCTGAAGGAATCGCAGCGAATTGCTCATGTGGGTAGTTGGCGTTTAGATATCGCGAGCAATCAGGTCGTCTGGTCAGAGGAACTCTACAAAATATTTGGTTTTGACCCGGCCCTCCCACCGCCACCATATACGGAACACCAGAAGCTGTTTAAACCTGAGAGTTGGGAGAGGTTATCCATTGCGCTACAAAATACTAGGGATACCGGAATCTCTTACGATCTGGAGTTGGAAATTTTGCGTGCTGATGGATGCCCTGGATGGATTTGGGTACATGGCATGGCGTTACTTGATGCGCGGGGTCTAATAGTTGGCCTTCGGGGGGTGGCTCAGGACATTACCGGCCGCAGACAAGTCGAGGAGGCATTGCGGGAAAGTGAAGTTCGTTTTAAGGCCCTTCATAACGCTTCTTTCGGTGGTATTTGCATACATGACAAGGGAATAATTCTGGAATGCAATCAGGGGCTTTCTAGAATGACCGGTTATTCCATCGATGAACTGACCGGCATGAACGGTTTACTGCTCATCTCCGAAAAGACCCGCGACAGAGTGCTGAACAATATCCTCTCCGGATACGAAAAGCCTTATGAGGCGTTTGGTGTACGTAAAAATAACGAAGAGTATCCTCTCCTCCTTGAAGCTCGAAATGTCCCCTATAAAGGGAAAAATGTCAGGGCTGTTGAGTTTAGAGACATAACCGAACAAAAACAGGCCGAGGAGCTGATTCAAAAACGGATTCTTTCACTCACCCAGCCGATGGAAGTTGCTGAAATAAAAGTTGAAGATCTCTTTAATCTTGATGAAATTCAACGCGTCCAGGACGAGTTCGCTTTGGCTACGGGGGTGGCTGCTCTCATCACCCGCACTGACGGAACACCTATCACCAAACCAAGCAACTTCACCTCTCTGTGTAGCGAGATTATCCGCAAGACCGAACAGGGCTGTGCTAATTGTCTTAAGTCCGACGCTGTTATTGGGCGCTATAACCCGGATGGTCCGATTGTACAGACTTGTCTCAGTGGTGGGTTGTGGGATGCCGGAGTGAATATCATCGTCGGTGGCCATCACATCGCTAACTGGTTGATCGGCCAGGTAAGAAACCAGAGCCAAAGCGAAGATAAGATGAGAGCCTATGCGGCTTTGATTGGTGCCGATGAGGAAGCTTTTATGCAGGCTTTTCGTACAGTGCCTTCCATGTCAGTTGAGCGATTTGGTCTGATCGCACAGGCCCTCTTTACCCTTGTCAATCAACTGTGCAACACAGCTTATCAAAATGTCCAGCAGGCACGGTTCATTTCCGAACGTAAACAAGGTGAGAAAGAAAAGGAAAAGCTGGAAGAGCAACTTCGGCAGGCCCAGAAAATGGAAGCAATAGGGCAGCTCGCAGGTGGCGTAGCGCATGATTTTAACAACATGCTCGGGGTGATTATTGGTTACTCTGAATTAATCCTCGAACAGGTAGACCCGTCTCAACAATTCTACACCAAGTTAGAGGAGATCCGCAAAGCAGCCAAGCGCTCTGCTGACCTGACCCGACAACTGTTGACTTTTGCCCGCAAGCAGACCATAGCACTCCAGGTGCTTGATCTGAACCAGACCGTAGAGGGGATGCTCAACATGCTGAGGCGACTCATCGGTGAGAACATTAGACTCATTTGGATGCCCGGAACCAACCTCTGGCCGATCAAGATGGATCCGTCGCAGATTGACCAAATTCTGGCAAACCTCTGCGTTAATGCCCGGGACGCAATTGCCGGTGTCGGTGAAATGACTGTCGAGACTGAAAATGCTACCTTTGACGAGGAATATTGCCACGACCACGCAGGGGCTGTACCCGGGGAGTATGTGCGGATTGCCGTGAGTGATAATGGCAAAGGTATGGACAAGGAAATACTGGCCCATATCTTCGAACCGTTCTTTACCACCAAGGGCATCGGTGAAGGCACCGGCCTCGGCCTAGCGACTGTGTACGGTGCCGTTAAGCAGAACAATGGCTTCATAAATGCCTATAGCGAATCTGGACTGGGAACGACGTTTACGATCTATATTCCCCGTTATCGTCATGTGGACAAGGTAACACAACCGAGGACAGGAGAGGTCGCTGAACATGTTCTGCGTGGCGATGAAATCATCCTGCTCGTGGAGGATGAGCCGACAATTCTGGACATGGCCAAGATAATGCTTGAACGTCTCGGCTTTGCTGTGCTGGCAGCAGGTACTCCGAGCGAGGCTATTCACCTGGCCAGTGAGTTTGCCGGTCAAATTCACCTGCTTATGACCGATGTGGTCATGCCGGAGATGAGTGGCCGTGACCTGGCGGAAAGTCTTGTTGAGAGTCGGCCTGAAATGAAACATCTGTTCATGTCTGGCTACACGGCTAATATCATTGCCAAACAGGGGGTGCTGGATGAAGGTGTGGTATTCATCCAAAAGCCCTTCTCCAAAAAAGAACTGGCCGCAAAAGTACGAGAGGCTCTGGAGAGTTGAATCATGAGGGGGCTCGATTGTTAAGCGTTCCGTTTATACCGACAAATGGTTTCTAAGAGCCCTTTTTCTGGTTAATTATCCGAATGATGGCTCTGCAATATATGATGGCGGCTTTATCATCGTCGGCATCTATGGTGGCCTTGTAGGCTTCCTGGTTGTGGTGGTCATATCGGAATATTTCATACCGATTACCGGTGGCGTGAAATAGTTTCCAATCTGGCCAATGTTTGACAATCTGAGGATAATCAGCGGTTGCCATTGTCCTTCCCCTCAATCAAAGTGTTCAAGTTAGCCGCTACGCGGCAGGAAAGCCCTCATTCTGTCTTACGCAGAGAGGATCGGCAGGCGGATCAAGAAGGTCGTACCCTCCCCTAGTGTTGAGGAGAAATTAATGCTCCCCATATGCTTGTTCACGATGATATCATGGGCTATGGCCAGGCCTTGCCCGGTCCCTTTGCCAACTTCCTTGGTGGTGAAAAACGGGTCAAAAATACGTTGTTGTATTGCTTCCGGAATGCCACTGCCGGTATCGCTTATTTGAATTTCAACCCAGGTACCGTCTTTGCGGGTGCCGATGGTAATGCGTCCTAAATCATCCCTTGCATCTAATTTGTTATGGTCCTGAATCGCATGGGAGGCGTTAATGATCAGATTGAGGAGCACCTGATTCAACTGGTCAGGGAAGCAGCACACCAAGGGCAGGTCAGGATCAAAATCGGTGATCATTTCAGCGACGTATTTCCATTCATTACGACAAACGGTAATGGTGCTGTCCAAGGCGCGGTTCAAATCCGTGGCAACCTTATCGTTGCCGCCGGGATGACTGAATTGCTTCATCGCCGAAACGATTTTCACCACCCGATTGATGCCATCATGGGTCTCTTTGATGCTTTCCGGAATCTCCTTCAGCAAAAAATCCAGTTCAATGGTAGCTAGGAGTGCTGTTATTTCGGCGGAGAGCTGGGAGCGATCGGTCTTGCCAACTTCTACAAGCAGATCCTGCAGAGTATTGAAGGCCATCTCAAAAAAAGACACATTGTTTTGGACATACTGCATCGGCGTGTTGATTTCATGGGCGATTCCTGCGGCCAACTGACCGATGGCCTCCAATTTTTGCGCCTGGAGCAGCTGTCGCTGTAGCAGGATCATTTCCGTAATGTCCCGTTTAATGGCGACATAATGGGTCAACTCACCTTCTTCGTTACGGACCGGTGAGATCGTGACGTCCTCTTCTATGATCGAATCATCTTTTCTGCGACTCTTGTAATGGCCGTGCCAGATCAGCCCATTAGTAACGGTATTCCTGAGTTCTGCAATGACCGATGCGTTCAGTAAAACATCCCTGAAAATATGCGAAATACCGTCGATTAGTTCATCTTCACTGAATCCGCTGTTTTTCAGTGCAGCAGGATTAACATACTGGATGACTTCATCGGTTCCGCCAATGATAACGGAATCGCCTGTCTGTTCAATGACTGTGGCCAACAGTCGCCTTTCTTCCTCAGCCTTTCGTTCCTCTGTGATGTCTTCGATGGATACGACAGAGGCGATCCCCTCGAGCACGGCAATGACTGTAGAGCTGCACCTGAAATAGGCAGTGGTGTCATCTCGTCGTATATGAAGAGTAAAAGTGTCGTTCTCGGCTTGTCGTTCCAGGATCTTTTCGATGAGACTGCAGGCGCATTCCTCCGGCGTCATGTCGAGGCGTTTGGACCAGGTGTGCAAAATTTGCTTGAATGCCTGGTTCTGCTTCATAACTTCCCGCGACGGCGAGAGGGCCAGGAGACCCTCGGGGACGATATCAAAAAGTGTCTCAATATATTCTTTCTGCAGGGCGATCTTGTCCAAGGCAAGACGAAGCCTGGAAACATCTTTTGCCCCTGCAACCACACCTGTGACGGCTCCGTCATCGTCAAGTAACAGGCTGATATTGAAGGACATTGGTAAACGATCGCCGTTTATGTTGCGATAGCAAAGTTCAATGTTGCGTAATTCCTGCTTAAGCTCCAGTTGTTGATGATAACGATCGGCATAAAAGGAAAACACGCTTTGAACATGCTCTTTGCTATCATGGAATAGCTCAGATACGTTTTTGCCAATCAGTTCTTTTTCGCTGAACCCAAGAAGATCGCAGGTAGCTTGATTGACGCGGATGATTTTCAGATCGGTGCTGATAACGATCAGGGTGTCGAGGAAATTTCGGATAATGGTGTCTGCCTCTTCTTTGGCCTGGGCAAGGAGCCTGATGGACTCTTTGCGTTCGGTGATGTCGCGCAAAATTCCCACAGTATGCCAGGCACCGTACAAAAAGACCGCTGATAGGGACAATGCTACCGTAATCTCCTGGCCGTCTTTCCGCGTGGCGAACAGTTCAAGTGTTTTGCCGACAGCATTGCCGCAACCGGTACGCAGAAACTCGGGAAAGACTTCTTCCTTAGCAATACGATTTTGTTCAGGAACCAGCAACTTGTGGAGGTCTTGTCCGAGGGCTTCTTCAGCTTGATACCCAAGGATCTGTTCAGCTGCGGGATTCCAATAAGAAATCGCACCCTGAGGGTCCATCATCAGGATGGCATCATTGGCGGAATGCGTGATGCTCCGCAGCTGCGTTTCGCCGGCTTCAGCGGTTTCCTTGGCAGCAGTCAGCTCGGCAACCCGTTCTTTGATGACTCGCGACATGATATTAAAAGCTATACCCAGTTGGCCGACATCATCGTCCCCTTCGGGAAGGAGCGAAGGTGATAAGTTGCCGGAAGCCACATCCAGGCTAGCTTTTGTGAGCAGCGTCATGTGCCGGGTCAGCCAAAAGCCGAGGAGCAGCAGGAGCGCAGAGGACAGGACAACCTCAATGGCTGCTATGCCCACCCCCTGCAGCAAGAGCTCCTTCCTGGCCTGGACAAGCTGTGACAGGTTGATACCGAAGTGCAGCATGCCGAGGGGTTGATGCTGGAATGCAATGGGCATGGTCACATTATAACGAGGGCCATTTTGATTCTCAAACAGCGACAATTCCTTGCTCGATTCCGGTAACGGCATCGCCGCAGGCCAGCCGTTTGCGGCGATACGATGGCCGTAACGGTCCACTACCACGATATAATCCAGGCCGCCCATGATCCGGCTTTCGTCGACGACGGCCTGCATTGTTGCATAGTCGCGCGCAGCCAGCGGCGCTGTCAAGGCCGCTATCAGCACCGGACTGAACTGTTGCGCCTGTGATTGAACCTGGTTGGACATAGCGCTATGCAGCAATCGTATGCTGTTAGTGATCAGAACGGTCAGCATCAACGCTTCGAGTCCGATAGCCAGAAAAAGGAGGCGACCCCGAACGGTCTGCCAGGGGTACATTCGTTTCATTTCAAGGTGCCGAGCATCTTTCTAGTTTCATCAGCGTAAATGTCCATTTCTTCCATCTCGTTTGGTTTAAGAATTCGATATCCCTCAAGATTGTTGGTCTCGAAGTATTTCTGTGCCTCTGCGGTCTCTGCAAAGGCCCAGAGTGCGGCGACGATTTCCTTTTGTATGGCTGCCCTACGATTGTTCAGCATATACACACGCCCTGCCAGGGGTTTACTCTCGGCAAAAATACGCAGTTGATTACGCACGTCCGGCACCAGTTTTTGATAATTTGCCAACGAGGTGAAACCTGCGGCTGCATCTCCGGAAATAATTAGCTGGGCTACGCTGTCCGAGGCGCTGACATACTTGATCGACTTTGGGGCTACCTTGTTTTCGGTGAGCCAGTGCTGACCCCACAGGGTGACCAACGAGGCAGAACTTAAACCGAGAACATCTTTCTCCTTCAGATCAGAGGGTTCTTTCATCGTCCCGCTAGCCAGCACAAGAACTACCGCTTTGAATTCAGCTTTATAGGTCAACAGAGGGTTGTAGTGTGCATCCTTCTGAAAAAGGCGTGCCTGGTGGCCGGTGGTAACGGCAATATCGAATTCTTGCGCCAGGCAGCGCTGGGCAAAAACGTCGAAATTGGGCGCGGTAACAATCTCCACCGGCATGCCAAGTGTCTTCTCCATGTGCAGACGCAGGGGTGCATACATCTCTAGGATGACGCGGGGGCTGGTATGCGGTGCAACGCCGATAACAAAAACATCCCCAGCTGAAGCCAGGCCGGTTGACAGCAGGAGCAGCGACAGCAAAATTACGATGTGAAATCTTTTCATGAGGGTCTCTATTGATTTTTTTTGGTGAAAACTTGCGATATTATAACACTTGCCTTCGCAGGTACAATGGGCAGCTTTATTATTCTCAAGCAGTAATCATGCCAGGTCGAGAAGGGCGTTGACGGAAAGTAGAAAATTCAAAAAAAGCAGGGACAGCGCCGATTATGAGAGTGGCCGGGGATGGAGGTGGAAGAAGGAGCGAAGTGTTAGTACCGCTTATTAGAGTCATCTCTGAAAAGAACACTTAAAGTGAGAGAGATTGCATAAAGTCTCTCATTTTGCAAGGCAAAGCAGTTGAGCAGCTTTCGATAGAGTGTCGGTTCACTAATACTGCGCAGGGCAGTTGCTTTGCGTTTGTTATTTTTTTGTCTTTCGTAAATGCCCTTCGAGGGAGGATTGTTTGGAGGCTAGGACAGATTCTTTCACCGGTAATATTGGGTTGCGTCGCGTCGTAACCTTAGGATTAGGCTAGGCAACATTTACGTCCCTTCTGTGTTGGTCGACAGAATTTTTTTTTAACGTTCATCAGAGATATCGCTCAGGAGCATGGAGATTTCCTCGCGGGTGAGTAACGGCGTTAAGTTTAATTCGTCAAGTCTCTCCGGTCGCTCAAGCCTCCTGCTGACATGCAGTTTAAATTTTTCGATACCTACTGTGAGAAAATCTGCCAATAACTCAAAGTCGCAAGGCTTCGAGACAAATCTGAATATCTCGCCTTCATTGATGGCAGTGATCGCAACCTCCAGACCCGCATGCCCAGTGAATAGAATGCGGGTATTGTCCGGCGCCAGTAGTTTAGCCTTTGTTAGGAATTCAATCCCATTCATATGCGGCATGCGGTAATCTGAAACGATAACGGCATAGGTCTTTTCAGTAAGAAGTTTGAGTCCATTCTCTCCGGAGAGCGCAACATCAAAACTGAACCGATTCATGAAATAGCGGTTAATGCTGTTTAAAAATTGGATGTTATCGTCAACGAAAAGAATTCTATAAGGAGAAACCATCTATTTTTCCGTCACAGTTCGATTTTTCAAGAGGTTGGATGTCGGCTTTGCAGCAGGGAAAGAGGTGCCATATGCATGGAGGCGTCTCGACTTTATACTTAAGGCGGTCAGCGTTAAGGTAGCACAGTGTCTCCCGGGAATGTTTCCGCACGACCTCCGTTTTTCAGGAGGATCGAAATGTGACATTCGGACCTCCCTGCATAATCTCCAGCTGGAGACAAAATGATAGCCAGCGCCGCGGCAAATAGCAGAGTCTGGATCAGACCCTAATCCTGATAAATGTCGAGCAACGCTGGCTATTCAAACCCACACGACTTTTCTAATTTCGATGGATAAATATTTCTTGAAGCGTTGTCAATCAGTGGCGGTTCGTGTGCTTTTTAAAAAAATAAGCAAACGGTGGTCCACTTTCAAAAAAGTGCCAAGCAATATGGGGGCACAAACCTCATTTTATCGCAACGTACTGAAAAATAACAAAATAATAATTGTGTTAAATGGTCATCATGTTGTTTTTAGTGTAGAATACAGAAGGAACGAACAGGCGGTTGACATCCACAGTCTCTCATTTTTTTATAAAGCGAAAAAGATCCTTTCAAAATGAGAGTCCCGGAATTATCTCGTCTCTTACTGGCAGGGCTTAACAACTCTGTATTTTCAATGTTGATGATCTTGCAAGAGGTTTGGAATCACCGCTTACCGTCATTCCGGAGCAGGTCGGAACTTGGAATTCTGTGCTTCAATGCGTTCTGGACTCCAGCCTGCGCTGGAGTGACGTTGCGTTGGGCTTTTTATGAGTCCATCAATTTTTGAAAGTGATTTTGAAATTTTTACCAGATAAAGCGGGAATGGAGAAGCCTGCCGATGAAGGCTTATGTACTCTCAAAATAAGCAGGGAGTGCTTGGTTAGTAAGTCTTTCTGCGAGTTATGACTTGGGATGGTTACGGATATTTCATGTTCGATAAAGAAAATACCTTTCTTTTCCGATGGTTTGATAAAGAAATGGTGAACCTGTCAGTTCCGGCTCGAAAATTGAAATACCTAATGTCAAACACCTAGACACCGGACAAAAGTGTTGATTTGCTCCGTCTAGCCGGGGGCGTCCGTAATGCCGACGATGCCATCACCGTACAGGCCTTGGGTGCCAGTATCATCGCCTGGAACTGTGGTGCGGATGTATGGTTGGAGCGAAGCCCGTGCATTAGCGACGAACGCCGCTGATTGCGAACCGAAAAATCGGTGAAGATATATAGGTTAAGTCTGACTCAAATCCTGAACGCGTATCATACACAACGGCGCAGTAAAAACGGGACGCTCATGGAGATGGAGATCTGGTTAACCGCCACCGCTTTAGTTGTTGAATAAGGGAGGAAAGATATCTGCGATAACGACCACGGAGCCAGCCGAAGGACTCAAGATAGATCCGTTGACAAGGACTGTAATATGATCAGTAAGCATGACAGATCAAACGCTGATGGTGCATTACGTCGACGAGCCGAAGCCTTCGACCAGAAGGATACGTCCTCGTCACCGGAAGACATCGAAACGCTTTCTCTTGAAGAAATCCGGCGGAGATTCCACGAATTGCGGGTGCATCAGATCGAACTTGAGCTTCAGAACGAACAATTGAGGCAGACCCAGGCGGCTTTGGAAGCTTCGCAGTCCCGTTATTTTGATCTTTATAATAGGGCCCCTGTGGGGTATTGCACCGTCAGTGAGCAAGGGGTGACCCTGGAGGCCAACCTCAACGCCTTCAAGCTCTTGAGGCTGTCCCGAGACATGTTGATCGGGCAGAAGTTCTCCCGGTTCATCATCACCGAAGATCAGGATAGGTACTACCTGCACTATCGACGGCTCCTTGAGAGCTCTGAACCACAGGTTTGTGAACTGCGGATGGTTAAAATGGACGGTGCGGCCTTCTGGGCGCAGCTGTCGACCTCGCTTGCGCAGGACGAAGACGGCGGGCCCGTGTTCCGAATCGTGCTGAGCGATATCACCGAGCGCAAGCAATCGGAAACCTATGGAGCCCTCGGCAGAGAAATACTGCATCTACTCAACGATCCAGGCGATTTACAGCACTCCATCCAACGCATTCTTACGGTATTAAAAGCACGGACCGGGTTCGATGCTGTCGGCATTCGCTTGCAAGAAGGGGAAGATTACCCGTATTTCCTCCAAGAAGGTTTTTCTGCAGATTTTCTACTCAAAGAAAACTCCTTGATGGCGCGGACAAGGGATGGCGGCATATGCCGGGACCAAGACGGTAAGGTCATGTTGGAATGCACCTGCGGTCTGGTTCTAACCGGCAGGACTGACCCGAACAATTCCCTTTTTACACCTGGAGGCAGTTGCTGGACCAACGATTCAGCGTTGCTGCAAGGGCTCCCCGCCTGCGATGATCCCCGGCTAAATCCTCGCAACCAATGCGCTCATTACAAGTATGCCTCGCTTGCCCTGGTACCTATTCGAGACAAAGAGCGGATCATTGGCCTGATGCAGTTCAACGACCGACGCCAGGATGCTTTTACATACAGTATGGTTGAGCTCCTTGAAGGCGTTGCCACCCACCTTGGAGCGGCGCTGATACACAAACAGACCGAGGAGAAAACCAAGGTTCTGCAAGCAAAACTCCTCCAAGCCCAGAAGCTGGAGGCCATCGGGAATCTGGCGGCAGGTATAGCCCACGAAATCAACACGCCGATGCAGTATGTGCAAAACAATGTGTCTTTTCTTGAGCAGGTCTTCAATACTCTGCAGGATCTGCTCGTCGAAGTCGGCAAAACGGATCACTCCCAACTCACCGCCGAAACAATAGCACTTCTGAAAACCATTGATCTGGATTATCTGCTGGAGGAAATCCCGGAAAGCATCAAGGAGACCAATGTTGGCATCTATCGGGTGGCCAAAATCGTTTCGGCGATGAAGGAATTCAGTCATCCCGGCGGCAACGATAAGGTTGCAACGGATCTGAACCGCGCCCTAGATAGCACCATCACTGTCTGTCGCAATGAATGGAAAAAAGCAGCTGAAATGATCACCGATTTTGATCCTGACCTGCCCCTGGTGCACTGCTTCCCTGACCAGTTGAATCAGGTGCTCCTCAATTTGATTCTTAATGCCTCCCGTGCGATTGAAGACCAGTATAAATTAGATGTTGAAAAAGGTTGTTTAGGTCGCATTGCCATCGGCACTCGCAGGGACGGAGCATGGGTTCAAATTCATGTGAGTGATAACGGTGGCGGCATTCCAGAAGAGATACAGCTGCATATTTTCGAGCCATTCTTCACCACCAGGGAAGTCGGCAAAGGGATCGGGCAAGGCCTTGCTATAGCATATGATAGTCGACCTTGAAAAAAGCCATTTTCAGTTTGGCATCGGTGCCAAGTTATAAAAGGCAGCCCCAAGTATAAGTCGAAGCCTACCCTGGCTGAGGGAAATAAACCCAAAAAAGAGCAACATCTCCCTCAACTTCCTGAGGATGATGCGGATATTGTGCCCTGCCCCACTGAGCAGGGCATTTATTTTATCCCCCAACTCGCCCAGCAGATAGTTTCGCCCTAACTTGCCGTCGGTCTTCATGTGACCGATCACCGGTTCGATGGCGCTTCGTCTTTTCAGTTCCTTTTTCATCTGTGGGGTCATCCCCCGTTTTCGCCCGGAGATCAACACTTCCGTATCCTTGATCCCGTGTCCCCGGTAGCCTCTATCCGCAAAGCTTCGTTGCACGATCCGACCGGTGACCCGTTGCACCTGTTCGATTGCCCTGGCAAGCGTATGGCCGTCATAGGGGTTGCCGTGTTCAGCAAACATACCCACCACAAAGTTATCGCGATTGGTGGTCGCCACGCTCACCTTGACACCGAACTCGTATTTTTTGTGTGCCTTACCTTTGGAAATGCATTCCACTTCCGGCGCATGCAGGCTGTACAGTTTGTTTTTGCCCTGTCGTTCCTGAGTGAGCAAGCGCTCGGCCAAGGCTAGTTCAGGAAGAAAGATGCTTTTGAGCTCCAACCGGTCTTCGATTTTCCGGTGGATATCCCGATAAACCCGACCCAGAAAAGTCTTCAGCCGTTTGATTTCCCGCTCGGCCCGCTTGCGCTGACGGGCATGGAGGTAGCGCCCAACCTTCAACAGCGCCTGGGGACCAAGGCGGGAATAGGTCTGCCGCAGTCCTAGCCCATACGCCAATGCAATCTTGACCAGCCGTACCCGGCTACGGTTGTACAGTCTGGAGTCGGTCGGAAAGGCCACGGCCTTCTCCTGCACCGTCGTGTCGAATATGATCCGTTCGAGACTGGCCGCCTGCACCGCCTCGCTCTTCAGCCCCGCAGGGACAGTGAGCATCAGGATGAGTTCAGCCCCCTGTTCACCGATCCGTCGGCGCCACCGGCTCAACGATGATGGGTCGATTGGGAGTTGGTGCCGGAAATACTCTGCCCCGCAGAAATACTGGTAATACGGGTTTTCCACCCAACGCCGGACAACCTCTTCGTCTGAAAGCTGATACGCATGGCCCAGGTAAGTCAAACCCACCATCAGGCGGATAGGAATGCCCGGACGGCCTTCTTCGGCATACAGCTTGCCAAACTCCTGCTCGAACATCTCCCACCCAATCAGGCCGCTCAGACGGTACAATTCATGTTGCCGGTTGAGAATATTTTCAAGGCGGTTGCGGAACATCTCCAGCTGAGGATTTGCAATCTGCTTTTTGGGTTGCATCAGAAATCACCAGAAATTGAAGGGTAAAAGTACAATATCCTGCAATTTACAGTGATATATTTTACTGGTTTTATCAAGCTAAATCAGCTACATGTGACTTTTTCATGGCCGACTATGATATTGTCGTGAACAAGCACGGTGGGAGCCTGGATTTCACCTCAGCACCTGGGCAGGGCACGACCTTCTTGATTCGCTTGCCGATAGCCACGCAACATGAGCGCAGTCTCTAGGGGTTAGGCGAGAATGTTCCCCTGTTTTGCTCGTCTGAGCCCGGACACCCGTTCACTTTCGCCTCGAACACCTTCTCGATCTCGGCAGTGAGTCCCTGCCTATGGAGTGAAGTGATTTGTCGCCCTAGGTCGTTAGTTCCTCGGTAAGACTTTTGGTTCGAGACGTTTCCACATTGACAAGGAAGGTAATAACGTTTCGCTTCTGAATTTGCCCCCAAGGCAATATTTCGAAGATCAGCCGAAAGTGGGTGCCTAGGGTTGGACATGGCACACATAAGGCGAGGCACCGGGGCCCACTATTTAAGTTTTTTTGAAAGTAATCTTTTGAGATATTTGAACGATAATCGGGGCCTAGAATGATCAGGATTAAAAGTTTTAGATGGGGGTATTATTTTTCAATGATAATACTTTTTCTGTTTGCTATTGCTTTAGTAGTCTCCGTCTCATCTTTACACACTTGTCAAATTTGACGATCTCGTAAGAAGTTT
>Ga0364918_10092_pt1 | contig 27917 bp, 21 predicted proteins | sample SorcelJu500001C6_2_FD_206957 | JGI IMG/M metagenome (GOLD analysis project Ga0364918, IMG submission 206957) | Enriched cells from Trout Bog Lake Hypolimnion, Wisconsin, USA - BchlTB.June20.5000.01.C6 | ecosystem: Environmental > Aquatic > Freshwater > Lake > Hypolimnion/Profundal zone | place... | reverse complement strand
TCTGGTTTCTGGATCAATTGCAGCCCGATACATCGGTTTACAATATGTCCTGGGCACTGGCATTCAACGGACAGCTGGATATTCATTCGTTGGAGCGCGCACTAAATGAGGTCGTGCGTCGACATAATGTATTGCGAACGAGGTTCGGAGAGAAGGAGGGGCAAGGGTGGCAATATCTCAGAGACATGATGGATATTCGGATAACTCCTGTCGATATCCACCATGTTGTTAATGCATCAGATTCCGAGACGCTGCAGGACTATCTCAAGGGCGAAGCGGACCGTCCTTTCAACCTCAGTATGGATCCATTGATTCGAGTTGCTTTGATCCGCGCAGGTGACCAAAAGCATGTCTTTTTAATAGTCATCCATCATATTATATTCGATGGGTGGTCTTTCGATATTTTCATCCAGGAGCTTTTTGCCTTATACACGGCATTTCACTACGGACAGTCATCCTCGTTACCGGAAATGGCCCGGCAGTATTCCGATTTCGCCTACTGGCAACAAAGTTATTTCACCGATACAGAACTAGCTCGCCAGTTGGAGTTTTGGAAACGAAAGTTAGGCAACGCCCCAAGTCAGCTGGAACTGCCACTTGATTATTCTCGACCTCTTGCGCAAACTTTCAATGGTGCTCAGGTCCAGACCATGATTGGCGATTCCTTGGTACAAGCATCCAGAAATTTGGCTATAGCAACCAACGCAAGCATTTTCATGGTGATGCTCTCTGTTTTCAAACTTTTGATCCATCGCCTGAGCGGACAAACCGATATCATCATCGGAGCACCCTTTGCTGGGCGTCGGATGAAAGAAACAGAAGGGATGATTGGTTTTTTTGTCAATACCGTTGTTCTGAGAACTGTTTTTTCCGGTGAACTCAGCTTTAGAGGGTTACTGGACCGAGTACGTGACGTGGTGCTTGAAGCACAGCCATTCCAAGATATGCCCTTTGAAAAAATAGTGGAATCCTTGGCGCTTCAACGTGATTTGAGCCGAACACCGCTGTTCCAGGTTTTTTTTAACCACATCCGGAGCCAACTTCGTGCACAACCCGATTTGTTGGATGTCAAGCCTTCGCTTTTTGAAGGATATCAAGGTGAAGTACAAGCGAAATTTGATTTATCTTTTTATGTGGAGGAAGATGAATCGACCATCCAACTGCGAATAGTCTACAACTCTGATTTATTTACATCTGACCGTGTGGGAGTGATGTTGGAGCAGTATACAGGGTTGCTGGAGCAAGTGGTGGCGCAGCCGGATCTATTGATTGGAGACTATTGCCTGGTAAGTGGCAGGGATCGTGCGGTGTTGCCCGATCCTTCGCAGCTGATGGAAAAAAAATGGGCCGGCTCGATTACGCAACGGTTGGCGCACTGGTCTCTGGTACAAGGGAAACATATCGCCGTGGAGGATATCTGGTCCAGCTTGAGCTATGGCGAGTTGGAACAGCTCAGCAATAGACTTTCACAACGATTGATGTCTTCAGGGATCGGTTCTGGAGATGTGGTAGCGGTTTACGGGGATAGAAGCGCGGGAATTGTGGTTGCGCTGTTGGGTATCATGAAAGCTGGCGCGGCATTTTTGATTTTAGATCCAAGTTATCCGATGGCCCGGTTGACGCACATGGTCGAAGATGGCGATCCTCGGGGTTTGGTCGAATTTGAAGCAACAGGGCCGGCAAGCGAAGAGCTAAACAATCGGCAATATGCATTTCGGCTGGTAATCCCGCGTACCAAAGAAAAATTGAAGGAGCTGTTGGCGGGTGACAGCAAAACACCTATAGCTCCGATGCTGGAGCCAGATCAAACGGCCTACATCATTTTCACCTCGGGCACAATGGGACGTCCCAAGGGAATAGTGGGCACACACCGGCCGTTAAGCCATTTTCTGATGTGGCACTGCAATCAGTTCGGTATTAGTCCTTCCGACAGGTTCAGCATGCTTTCTGGGCTTTCGCATGATCCTCTGCTACGTGACATTTTTACCCCTTTATGGGCCGGGGCGAGACTGTGTATACCTCATAGCGAAGAAATGTTAATTCCCAAGCGGTTACAGGCCTGGATGCAGGCGAAGCAGATCACTGTGGCGCATCTGACCCCGGCTATGAGCCATGTGCTGACCGAAGGGGCGGAAGAGAAGTTTACAGCGTTGCGATACCTGTTTTTCGGAGGAGAGGTGCTGAGCCGGCGCACGATAGAGAGAATCCGGAGGTTAACACCAGGAGTGTGCTGCATCAATTACTACGGAGCCACAGAGACACCGCAGGCCATGGGGTATCATGTGGTCAAGCCCGAAGGGGGGGCGAACCTGCCCGAGCATATTCCGGTGGGTCGGGGCATCGAAGGGGCACAGCTTGTTATATTGAATAAGTCAGGGAAACGGGCCGGGGTTGGCGAGCTAGGCGAAATCTGTGTGCGTTCGCCCTATTTGTCACAAGGATACTTGAACGATGAGGAATTGACCGGAGAAAAGTTTATTGTCAATTCTTATAATTCACAGGACAAATTATATAAAACCGGTGATCTCGGTCGATATCAACCTGACGGTCAGGTGATGTTTTTTGGACGCCGTGATAGCCAAGTGTCGATACGGGGTTTTCGAGTAGAAATCAAAGAGGTCGAGGCGTTGCTGGCAAGTTATCCTGGCGTACGCGATTGCGCGGTGATAATCAAGGAACGTGGACCCGAAGATAAGTTTCTGAGGGCATTTGCAGTGGTGCACGATGTTTCACAATTCGATGCAGCAGATTTGAAAAATTTTTTGAGGCGATACCTTCCCAATTACATGGTCCCAGAGGCAATTGTAGGCCTGGACGAACTACCTTTGACTCCCAATGGAAAAATCGATTTCCGACAACTTGCTGAAATCAAGCCCGAACCAATCGAGCAGTTCCCACATGAGTTGCCCCATACCGAGATGGAATTATGTTTGGCGCGAATTTGGAAAGAGCTTTTGGGGCTCAATACTATCAGTGTACACGATAATTTTTTTGATATCGGTGGCCATTCGCTGCTTTCCATCCAAGTTATCACCAGGCTTGAAAAAGAGATTGGAATACGGATTAATCCGGGCGAATTTACCTACCAGACCCTGGGGCAAATGGCGACTTCTATGGAAAAACAAATCGGTTTGATTGCCACCAGTTCATCCGTCCACGAAAAAAACAACCTGTTTAATTCTATAAAAAATACAATTGTAAAATTTGCACGACGCGAATAAGTGCTTGTAAATCTAGTCAAAATATCTTCTGGTTTGGTAATAAATATTTCTGTTCCGAGAGGCTATCAGTTGGCTGGGGAATTCAACGTCGGGATATAGTAATATTTTATGGAAATTTATAATTCCCGTTATGGAATAGAGCCGTTTTTTTTTGGTGAAACATCCAAAGAATTATTTGGTTGCTATCATAAGTCAATTCAAGTTCCCGCCAGAAAGCATGGGATTTTGCTCTGCAATCCCATGGGCCAGGAATACATTCAGAGCCATCGAGCATTCTATCAACTGGCGGTCAAGCTTGCAAAGATTGGATTTCATGTATTACGCTTTGATTATTTCGGTTGTGGAGATTCGGCCGGTGAATTTGACCAGGGCTCAGTTCACCAATGGGTGAGTGACATCCAGATGGCAGCAAGTGCATTAAAGGAGCGATCCAATCAAAGCAGTATTTCTCTCCTCGGACTGCGGCTGGGGGCGACCTTGGCCGCGATGGTTACTGAACAAAGCGACGTTTTCGACACGCTTATCCTCTGGGAGCCAGTTCTGAACGGACGAAAATATGTAGAGGAATTACTTGGAATGCACAAATCCTTCTCCCCTAAAGTGGGTAAAAGGATATGGGGATCGGACCCTCCCGAGGAGATGCTCGGCTTTCCCTTGACGGCAGAATTGAAACAAGATCTCGAAGCCATACAATTGGAAAGGATAAAATCGCATCCAAGGATGCGCCTGTTGACGATATGCAATCAATCGGATGGTTTTTATGCTGAAGAGTTGGTACGGCTTATTCAAGCTCAACCCCAAGCAGAAAACCAGACAATAGATGATCATCAGGTATGGCGCGAGGAGGTGTACAAGCGACTGATCCCCATAACGACTATTAATAGTTTGGTGAATTGGATGGATATGGCTCATTCATGAAAGAACACGCATTAAAATTTGGGACAAATGGATCTTTGATCGGCATCTTGACTGAAGACGATCCTATTGATAGCAGCAGTAATGCCAATAAAGGTCTGGTGGCACTGCTGTTCAATGCCGGGTTGATACACCATGTTGGACCGAACCGAATTTACGTCAAGCTGGCCAGAAGACTTGCCGGGATGGATATAAGGACTTTGCGTTTCGATTTTTCTGGAATCGGCGACAGCGGTCCAAGGACGGATAAACTCCCGGCCAATGATAGCATGCTGGACGATGCACTGCAGGCCATGGATGAACTGGAGCGTAATTGGGGTGCAAAAGCGTTCATTTGCATTGGTTTGTGCGCAGGCGCGGCGGCGGCGGCTCAAGTCGGCATTGCTGACGACCGCGTGAAAAAATTGATTATGATAAATCCAATGCTTCCAGTTAGCCCTCAAACTAACTTGTTGCACCATTCAAATTATTACTACACGTCAGCGCTGTTCAATCCCCGCAGCTGGTTCAAATTAATCTCTCTGAGATCAAACTATCTATCGATATTGAAAGTGATCCACATGAAGATCAAGGTCAAATTTCGACCCCATTCGATGCGGGAGGATGAACAATCTGAAGTCCTAGCCTCGCTTAGACATTTTTTCCATCATATGAAGGTCGAGGGTAAACAATTGCTTATGCTTTTCTCTGAAGATGATATCGGAGAACAATATCTTCAAGCTATCGTTGGCAACGAATACAATATCCTAAAACAATCGGGGCAAATGAAGACAAAAAAACTGGTAGGTGCCGATCATCTGGTTGCTCCTCTTAGCTGTCAACAAGATTTGATTGAATCCGTTACGGATTGGTTGAATGAGAGCGTTTAACCGACACGATACTGCTGTTTTACTGGTCTGAAGTGGTGCCGTCACAGTACGGAATTTAAGGCCACGGTAGCCTTGTCGGCTCTGTCGGATTCAAAAACTCTGATTGAACTTGCAAATTAGTAGCGGGTTCACTCAACCCAGATCACCCGTTGGAAGCAGGATCTGACAAAAAACGCTTCCGACATCTTTGGCAAGGGAAAAAAAGAAGTCAAACCCTGGAAGCGAAGTGGCCGGGTTCCATCGTCAGATCGGCAAGCGTTGAAAACGATTTTTTTTTTGCCAGTCTGCCCGGTCTGAACTTGGCCGGGCGCAGAAACAGCAGGTGATCGCTATAGGTCATTCTGAAGTTTTTGTCAGCGTTGCTGCCACTTCAGGATGTCTCACTAATCCCTACCATCTCAGTCTCTTGGTGGAGCAGCCGGAATTCCATTTGCAACTGAAGCAACACTCAAGAGGTCCGAGATATGAGGGACAAAAAAATGTCTAACTGGGTGTCTGCTACTCCCCCTCGTTCGAACCATCAAAAGGCCAGTTTATTCTGTTTCCCCTATGCCGGCGGTGGCATAGTGGCCTATCACGCTTGGAAAAATATTCTTCATCCGGATATTGCTCTCCTGCGGATGCAACTTCCGGGCAGAGAAACCCGGTTGCGGGAGAAGCCGTTTACATCTTTTTTTCCCTTGATTGAAGAATTAGTATCGGCGATAGCACCCTGGCTGGATTCGCCTTTTGTCTTTTACGGTCACAGCTTGGGAGCACTGATCGCCTTCGAAGTAGCAAGGATGTTAAGAGATAGGGGCAAACCGCTGCCGCTTCATTTGTTCATCTCAAGCTTCCGAGCACCACATCTACCAGATCCCGATCAGATGATTTCCAAACTCCCGGAAAACCAGTTCATCGAACGTTTGAAACAATACGACGGAATTGCACCGGCTATTGTGGCAAATTCAGAATTGATGGGAATTTATTTGCCGATTCTCAAAGCAGATTTCAGCATTTTGTCTTCTTATCGCTATACGCAAAAAGCACCGCTTCCATGTCCGATTACTGCATTCGCGGGATTATCCGATCCCAAAATCAGTGCGGAGGAGATCGCGGAATGGCAAGATCATACAACAGGCGGATACAATAGCCATTTTTTCCCCGGAGGACATTTTTTCATTAACGAATCTCAGTCCGAAATGCTCGCGCACATGAACCGGTACCTGGATCAACGTTTCAACCCATAGAATGGTATACTGATTGAATTGAAGATGATCTTAAACCCAAAATGGAGCAAACCGCCTGAAAAACCTCAAATAGAAACACGCCAAGTTCATATCTGGCGCGGCGTCATGCCTGTGAAATTTGATCCGTGGATGACACGCTCTCTTTCGGCAGAGGAAAAACAGCGTGCAGCACGCTTTCTGCGGCAGAAGGATCGGCAGCGTTATTACTTCTCCCACAGCATGCTGCGTACAGTCCTTGCCTATTATCTATCAATTGACCCGCAACACATCGTGTTTAAATATAATCCGTTCGGAAAACCAAGCCTTTGGCAAGCAGTCACTGAACCAGAGATATGCTTCAATATGGCTCATTCGGAAGATATGGTTGCCGTGGCTGTGACATGCCTCGAAGCGGTTGGCGTCGACGTAGAATTTATACGGGAACTTCAAGATGCGCGTCAAATTGTCACCGGGAACTTTTCACCGGAAGAGCAAAGATATCTAATTGGTTCGCCAGAACAAGAATTTAAGGATCGTTTTTTTACCTGCTGGACACTGAAGGAAGCCTTCATTAAGGCTATCGGTATGGGCCTCTCGCATCCTCTTGAAACATTCAACATCGTTGCTTCCCATACGGGAACTCCTATAAGTGGGTGGGTGACCTTGCCAGGCAGCGCGGACTCAAAATGGTATCAGTTGCCTTTTCAACCACATCCTTGTTATCGGGCGGCCATTGTAGTGAAAAACATACAACCTTTGGCGCAATTTTTTGATTTCAATGTACATTTTGACGATTTTCTTCTTACTCTGAAATAAATTGGGGTCATGACTAGAACAGCGGTTTTTTTAGGATGATTTCAAGTATCATTTTGTACAGATTTTGATCACGATGATTGAATCTAAACTCGCTTTCTTTGAGGTGCAAGAAGAAGGTAGCCTTTTTCATTCCTCTGAAGCGAGTGAGGCGTGTTTTAGCAAACCCCCAAAAGCCTTCTATGCCATTAATATGAGCCTTGCCTCTGGTGAATTCGTTGCGGCTATGATCAACTCGCAAATGCTTACCGTAACCAACATCAACAAGGCCATTATAGCCTCGCCAGCCATCTGAATAGATGATGCTTTCAGGCTCGACTTTGCCTCGTATAATGGCTAGCAAGGTAGCTTTTGAACAATCCGGTACAATTTCCGTGTATACTTTGCCGCTGCGTTTGAAGATGCCAAAGACGATGGTTTTGCCATAAGCGCCACGCCCTCGTTTGCCCTTGACACGCCGTGCTCCGAAGAACGATTCGTCAACTTCAATTTCTCCAGAAAAAGGAGATTGCTGCTCACAGAATTCAGCCAAACGTTCGCGTATGGCGCGCAAAAATCGGTTCACTGTGTTGCGGTTTAGGCCGGTCAATTCCGCGATCTGGGTGGCCTCTAGATTAAGGGCAAACAGCTTCACTAACTCGCGGAATTTGGACTTCGAAATTTTCGAACGATTTGCGTACTTATTTTCAATGACATGACTTGATGTTAACACACTTTTCAGTGTGCTGTTCTAGTCATGACCCTTCTATTAATATCCTGAATCAGTGAAGTCCTAAGCCGGATTTCCTCTTCCTGGTCTGGCAGGGGTGATTGCAGGGCTCAGGCAGTCCGCAATCTGAATGTCAGCCAAATGCTACGATGAACTTGGCATTTTGTTTATTGAAATTTCTATAATTTGACGAAAAATCGGCGCAGTTGTCGCTGCACTCACGGCCTTGGATTGAACCATGCCCATTCAACACGCCATCTGGATAGTCGGGGATATCGCTTCAAAATTAGCAGGTTGCGATGAGCAACTGTATCGTGAACCTCAACACTGTATTTTGAGTAGTTTCAACCAACGAGCATAATCAGGAATTTTTATATGCAGAATGATGTCATCGATGCCCGGATCAACCCCAACGGCAGCCTGGATGTCCTATCCCGACTGGAAGTTAGCAAGCTCCTTAACGCCAGCCAGGGTGATCTCTACCCGCTCTTCCGCAACAGTTCGCTGGCGGTGCTCAACTATGGCGGTCACCTCGACGACGGCCGGGAGCTGCTCGAACTCTACAAGGATTTCGATATCCGGGTAATCAAGGAGGAGCGTGGCATCCGGCTTGACCTGCACAATGCCCCGGCCAGCGCTTTTGTCGACGGCAAGATGATCAAGGGGATCAGTGAACACCTGTTCGCGGTGCTTCGCGATATCGTCTATGTCGACGATACCATCAACAACAATCCCCGCTTCGATCTGGCGACCTCGGACGGGATTACTAACGCCATCTTTCATATCCTGCGCAACGCCAGGATCATGCGACCGCACACCAATCCACGACTGGTGGTCTGCTGGGGCGGCCATTCGATAACGTCTGCCGAATACGATTACAGCAAAGAAGTCGGTCACCAATTGGGCCTGCGTAACCTCGACATCTGTACCGGCTGCGGTCCGGGCGCGATGAAGGGGCCGATGAAAGGAGCGACCATCGGTCATGCCAAGCAGCGCAATCCGAACGGCCAATACCTCGGCATCACCGAGCCCGGCATCATTGCCTCGGAATCGCCCAACCCCATCGTCAAAGATCTGGTGATCATGCCGGATATCGAAAAGCGGCTTGAAGCTTTTGTCCGCACCGGGCACGCCATCGTCGTCTTCCCCGGCGGGGTCGGCACGGCCGAGGAGATCCTCTACGTGCTGGGCATTCTCCTGGACCCGGAAAATTCCCGCATTCCCTTTCCCCTGATTCTCACCGGACCGGCGAGTGCCAGCGGCTATTTCGAGCAGATCGACCGTTTCATCATCGACACCCTCGGACCCGCCACCCGGCCGCTCTACCGGATTATCATCGCCGATCCGGACGCCGTGGCCCGCCAGGTCCAGGACGGAATCGAACAGGTCCGCCAGTTCCGCCGCAAGACCGATGACGCCTACTACTTCAACTGGCTGCTCAAGATCCACCTCAATTTTCAGCTGCCATTTACTCCGACCCACGAAAACATGCGTAGCCTCGACCTGCGCAAAGGTCAGGCACCGTACCTGTTGGCTTCCCATCTGCGTCGGGCCTTTTCCGGGATTGTTGCCGGTAATGTCAAGGAGGCCGGGATTCGGGCCATAGAGGAAAAAGGAGTGTTCGAACTGCGCGGCGACGCCCGGATCATGCAACCGCTGGACACCCTGCTCACCGCCTTTGTCGAGCAGCAACGAATGAAACTGCCCACTCGCGCCTACAACCCTTGCTACCGGCTCATTGCCGAGGATGAGTAAATGTTTCGGAGTTTCGGATGAGGGGTTTCAGGATTGACTCATAGGGAAAAAATAACGCTAAGGAAGGAACTGGACCGCCAGGCTATAGGCGACTGAAAAGGCTCAGCAGGGGATAAGGGAACTGATGGAGTCCGGCTACTGATACAATGAGGCAGGAAAAGTAATGAAGACAGATTTCGTAAGGCGGAAACGGAGTCAACCCTTGCTTCCCCCTCCTCTGTGGAAGCGAAAAGCTGTTCACTGAAAACGTGGAGCAGCTCGGAAGGGGGGCAGTGCAAATATGGCCCTGTTCGCCTGAACCGACATTAACTCAATGGTTCGCCTTTTTGGGTGAATCGGTTTCACTCCCTTGCCAGGTTTACCGCGCATATATATATTTAAACCAAGAACAAGTTGAGTCGGGTTTCTGGCTTGGTATTAGTATTATTCTCCACGCAGAGAGAGGGCGGTAAGTAATGGCCGCTATAATGCATTTACCTCAATGCCAGGTAAACCTGGCTCTGTAAAAAGTCGAGTCTCCTGGACCTCTCTGGCACCTCCACCTTGTCGGAGAGTGGGTAATTGTCCCCGAATCCAGGGTGACCCGGCTTTTTTTTTATTTATCGTGCAAGAATATTCCCCGATTGGCTTCGGCTGGCAGGGGGTCTTTGGAAAAACGTGGTTTTTTCAGGCTCGGTTTATTGACTGGTTAAAAGATGTTAAAGGGTAGGCTATCCAGCTTTTCTTACTTTCGCTTCATCTTTGGTATAAGACTCAACATCACCACATATTCCGTTTTTATAGTTCAAGACGAAAGTAGCCTGCCCGTGAATTCCCCCTCACTGAAACCGTTTAATTCTCCAGCGATGATGCCTGCAACTTCCAGGTTCCTTTTCTCAAGGTTTCGGATCAAGTCGACAATTTCTTGTAACTCTTCGCCCATTTCTTTCTCCTTAAGTTACTCGTGCGATGATAAAGCGGAAATAATGCACACTAGCCGTCAGGGATAAAAAAAAGCAGAGCCGAATGACCCTGCTTTGATGTGCCTTGTTGCCGTGAGGCTGTTTATAGGCTGCGACTAGCTCCAATTCATCATATTACATGTTTATTATTTACCAGCCACTTTCTCTTTTGTGATGCCCCTTAGTTCATCGAACCGCAATCTGAATTGGGCAGCCCATTGGTCAAAGGCCGCTTTTGCGTAGCCCCAGGTTGTGAATGAGTCCATATAACCATTAACCCATTTCTTAGCCGATTCAGCGTCATATTTTTTGCCTATCTTTGTCTCCTTGAACTCAGCAAGCACCTGCCCGGAACTTGTGTCAAAAAACTGCACTTCGACGCTGCATTCACCAAGGTAGGGAGTGGAACCGGCCGGTTTTCCACTTGCCGGTCCTGAAGCAGCTTCGGCAACAAATCCATAAGGTATCAAACTGCCCGCGACACTGCGTTGGTATTTCGTCGGTACGAGATCGACAATGGCGATCCGGACTCCAATCACTTCAGGCCCACCCTTGTTTACTATTTCTGCCGTAGGCTTAATTTCTTTGACGAGCGCACCATAAAAGTAATCCGTTAGCATCTTCAGGTCGGTCGGGTCAATTCCTTCGTTTTTACTGTCTTCTTTGACAAAAACTTTTATTCTCTCAATGAGGATTTTATTATATTGTTTCCAGTTAACGTCCGCCTGACGCCATGATTGAGCACTATCACTGCCTTTGATAGGCTGGAGCAACTCATAATTACTCAGGGACTTATGTTGTTCCGAAAGTTTACCAGCAGTAGATTTTTCAGTAGAAGCGCAGCCGCAGAGCAAAGCAAGCACTAGAGTGAGAGCTATCCTTAGAATAACTGTCTTGGGTAATTGATCCATTTACATCTCCTTTTTTTGTTTATATGGCTCTGAATGAAACTCAGCCTAATACGTTGCCCGCTCGCCTTGTTTCAGCATTTACGTCTGGATGGGAAGATGGCATTAATTTTTTTGTCGCAATGCCAACTCGGGCGCGGCTTCACCTTAAATTTTGCTGAGTTTCATTTTGAGCCACTTTTGTTTATGAGAACCACCAAAATTTATTTTGTGGTCGTGTGACGAGATAGCTAACCAAATTTAGATGCAACAGTTTAGGTGATCATCATTCTCATCGATTATTTGACAACATAACTCTTCCCTTCCATGCAGGCACCGAAGGCTTTGTTGAAATGTTGCATCTTCCCAGTTTTAACATCTTGTACCTGTTTTGCTTGAGACTGTTTGTTCAGCCGCGCCTGACGACCACCAGCCATGGTGCCGGCCACAGCACCGATTCCAGCCCCTTTACCGGTGTCTCCAGCAATTGCACCTATTGCTGCTCCGCCAACTGCACCCCTGGCTGCTCCTCTTACGCGCTCGCCGCCTCCAACTGCCGGACTTGATGGAGGAGGGGGCGCGCTCGCAACGGCAACAGGATCAATACCTGTCTGCTTCTTTGCCCATGCGTAACATTCTCCCTCGTCTTGGTTCTGTTTTGCCGCTGACTGCCCTTTAGAAGGGTACGGAATAACTCCGAGAGAAGATGATATTGAGTGTTGTGCGAAGCCACTGCTGAAACCTATCACGATCATGCCGATAGTCATTACCGCCACAATGAACATCTTGTTTACTTCCTGTTTCATTATATCCTCTTTATTTAAATTTAGTTTGCCGCCTCGCTGCGGTGTGGTTCTGGCAAGCGGGTAAATATCTCGCATTCTCGGCATGGGTAGGGCAAGGAGGTATCCTTCTCGGCTCCGAAATAGGATCGCAGAGATTGTTCTTCCATTTCAACCAGATCGTCCGTTCGGGTCTTGCCCAGCGAGTATCCGAAAAGATGTTGTGGTCACAGGCGAAGAGATCGCCGTTGTCTCCATTGCTAATGCCCGGGATTGTTGGCAATAACCGATGCATCTTGGGCTCGGGCCGTACTGCCTGCGCTAGCGAGGCCGAGGTCTTCGGTGCCTAGCTCATATAAATGCAGTCCACCGGCCTCAACTCGGACAGCGGCAAGGATTAGAATCAAGGCCATGAAGGTCGAACTATTTGTATTTGTATCATATATATTCTTCCTGTGCCTTCGACAGCTAACTATTATGTGTGGTTTATATTTTTTATAATGTTGTCGGCGTGTACCATATCGGTGAAGTGTAGGCCCGCTCTTGAAGAGTCATTGTCGTTCCAGGAAGAGGCTTTGTACCGAAGCGTTTTGCGTCATACGCGGTCCATCGCGGTGTGGGGATCTCGAGTACACGCACGTAATAGTATGCTCGCAGCGCCGGGTCAAAGTCAGGATCTTTCCAAACGGAGATGAGCTCGGGCGCGCCGATGGTGTTGGTCCAGGTAGCATTCTCCACATCAACAGTGCTACCGACCGTGGTCTTACAGCGGCCATCCGCCTCGATCTTGCGGCTACCGGAGACAGCCACATCGTAGATGCGCTCCTGTGTTTTGCCATCTTTATCCACCCAACCCTTGATGATCTGGATACGGTCGAGGTTTGCGCCAATTGCATCCTTTAGGGCGGCGGCGATAAAGGTAGGTGACTTACCCTTCGGAGCACTGCTCAGATCGCCGCCCATGGGTACCCCTTTGGCGTAGCCGATGGCTGCTGGCATGCGGTTGTTCGCATCACTAGGAGCCTGTCGGACTTTAAAAGTCACATCATGTAACTATATGTTATTGCAAGATTTAATTTTCAGGGTTAAAATTCTGCAAAATATTTAATCGTGCAATTTCAAGCAGTTAACTTTTGGGTCGGGCCAAAGTCCGACAGGCTCCTAGGCTCAAAATCCCAGCCCCCGAAGAGACGCACTGCCATTCGTGGGCCGGTGGTGGCATAGGTTTCGCGCCGTTTCATGGCATCGAAGATCGCTTCACGCGTGTTCTCGGTAGCCCATACGGCTGCGTAGCCGGATGCCGAGACTTCCCAGTCCATAATCGTTACGCCGGTTTTAGGATTTTTGAAAAAGGTCTTGGTCATGCGCTCGGCGCTCGGTTCCTGAGGAGTCGTTTTGCCAAAAAAATTATCCTCTTCCATCGCGGCGAGGCCGGTATGTGCGTCACTACTGCCGATGAGGCCAAATTTATAAGGATTTATTCCGAGTTTTGCTTCGAGCATAAGACCATTCTTCAGCGCACTCCGGGCATATTCATATTCAAGCATTTCTTTGTTTTTTGCGACACTACCGTCAAGGTTACCTTTGTCCCAGATTTCAAAGTTTGCAAATTCGTCATTGGGCGAGAGATACGGATGGGCCTCGCCGGTTCCTTTCGTCTGAGTTATCTCGTAGAGCGGCTCCCACTTAGCGCGCGTCTCCGCGTATTTCCGGTCGATATTCTTGCCAAACGCTTCAATCATGGGGAACATAAGGCCGTTACTCAGATTGCCATTATGAGCGATGGCAAGCACTTCACTGCCAGTCTTTCCTTGTGTAGCCTCCATCCATTTCCATAAATCCTCTGGGTTGTCGCTGCCAAATGGTTTTAGCGTGGTGTAGGGTTCGACCAGGCTTGCTTTGGCGCCGTCACCACGAAATATGATATTGCGATGCAGGTTATTACCGGCCGTATTTGAGGTCCATTCGTAACCGATGAAGGCCGTAAACCTTCCAGGATTGTTGTATCCCTCCGCCGCATTGATGACTTCCTGCCATGCCGAGCGATAGGCATGCGTACCCGGGAACGGGAACCCTTTAGGCATTTTATTATTGCTAAAGCTCACAATGATATCCATCGCTGCTTCGGCACCTTGACCGCCCTTGATCTGATCATACCATTTCCGGCCTTGTGGTGTTGCCAGCAGTTCAGGGTCCCCGCCCATCAACTGAGGGAAGAACCCAAATCCGTCGGAGTGGTCTGCAACGACAAGAAAATCAAGCGGACGAGAGAGCTTGACGGGTTGGCCGGTTGAAGAAGTGACTTCCTCTCCACGTGCAAAGCGATAAGCATCTCGAGGTGTTAGACGTGCGCCGAACGCACCTGCATCCATAGAGAAGGCGGTATGCAGATGCGTATCACCAAAGAACGGTTGTGTCGGGAAATTGCGGCCTGCATAAGGCGAATAGGGCGGTTTCGAGGGGAGTACTTTTTCAAGGTCATTTTTATCGACCGTTCCGAGGCAGGGATCGATAACGCCATCCTCATGGTTATGTCCGTCAGTGGCAAAAGCCGTCAGAGCTGTAATGCAGCCAAACATAATGGCTGCCAACAGGGTGTTGCGAAATATTATTTCTTTCATTGATTTTTTCCCCACCTTTTTTTTGGTTTGTACATAGCAGGCCTCTCTTTAACAGGTAAATATTCTAATTTGAATTGTTATCAACGCATCGACCAGCCAAAGAGCAGTATGCCTGTAGAAGCGATCCAGCTGCCGACGACACGTACTGCAATACGCACCCAGGTTTTTTTTTGCGAGACGACCAGGGCCGAGACCAGAGTGACCAAGATGAATAGCAGGGAAATAATCCCGATCAAACCGGCAACCCCTGCCCCATCGCGCAGAACCGCCCCATTCATAAAGCCATGAACAAATCCGAGGGCGATCGCCAAACACGTAATAGCATTAACCGACATGCGGTAATCCATGGCTACAAGTCCGCCAAGTATGAGAAACGATACAACTGGTAGGGGGAATAAGATTGTGATGCTCATAACTGACCCGGCAAGCCCCCCGATAAACCAGGCGAGCGGCAGTAGAAACATCGTCCTTCTTCCGGAGACTACCCCGCGTAGCCCAGCGTAGAGTGCGATCGCAAATACGGGCACAAGATCTTCGGGCGTCAGGAGTAAGTGTCCGATTCCATCGTAGACAGGACCCATGCCGGTCGTCACGAGATGGGCGGCGGCACGAGAGGGGGTGCAGAGGAGAACGCAGGCAGCAACAAGCCCGCTCGCCATCCTCAGCCCCCTGGTACCGTTCATATCAGCGCCCTCCAGAGGAAAGTTATGCCCATACCGGCAATTAGAGCCCCTGCTCCTCGCACAATGACCTTACCCGCAGGCCAGTAATGAACCAAGCCGAGCATGATGCCAATGCCATGAAGACAGCCAGTGGCAAGTACAAAACCCATGCTATAGAGCATTCCACTTTGGCCCGCTGGAAGCTCCGTGCCGTGAGCGTGGCCATGGAAGATCGCGAAAATGCCTACCAGCAGTGCGGCGACAATCATCCTGGGCCGGACTTCACCTACCACCATTGTTCCTAAAATAATTGCAGACAAGGCTATGCCGATTTCGCACCCGGGAAGAGCAATACCGAGCAGTCCCATCAGTGCTCCCAGCGACATGACCATCGGAAACGTTATGGGCAAAAGCCAGATTGCCGGGTTGCCGAGTTGAGCGCCCCAAAGCCCGACAGCGATCATCGCCAATACATGGTCAAGCCCTGACCAGGGATGCTGCAAGCCAGTAAAAAAACCGGTTGCCTGGCCCTGTTCGACGTGGGCAAACGCAGAGGACGGAACCAATAGAGCAAGGGCAGCGAGCAGGGGGACAAACTTTAGCATTCCGCCAACGAGGCGTCGGATCATCTCAAACCTCCCAGAAGAATTACTGCCCGTTGGATCGTCCAATAGGCACCCAGGCTGCCCACTATGTAGCCCGGTAATGCTTCCGCCCAGCGTGGCCACTGGACCTCAAGCACTTTGAATGACTTCTTCAACCCAAGGGCTGTGAAAACGAAGACAAGCTGCCCCAACTCGACACCCACATTGAAAAAGAGCAGCGCGAGCGGCAACTCCGTCTTCGGCATGCCGGTCGTTGAAAGTCCGCTGGCAAAACCGAATCCATGGAGTAATCCAAACAGGAAAGCAACGACCCAAGGATAGTTGATCGTCAGGCTCGTCTCACCCCGCCAGGAACGGACAATTTCCGGTCCGAGAAAAAGGATGCTGAGCGCAATAGCCGCATTGAGTGGTGGCAGAGGAACGCTTGCGTAGCCGAGGGTGGCGAGAGCCAAGGTAATGCTATGCGCCACGGTAAAGGCGGTGACGGTCTTCAAGAGCATCATTCGACTTTTAACGATCAGTAGCAGCCCGAGAACAAAGAGCAAATGGTCGACGCCCTGCAGGATGTGGTGAAAGCCAAGACTAATATACTCTCCAGCCGTGGAGTACCAGGTTCGTTCTCCACGCAATTGGGCATAAGGCTTTGCAGGACTGACAACTGCGGTCATTACGGTGCCATCAAGCCGGTTCAGTCGCACAAAAATATCTGTTACCGTGTTTTCCAATCCGGGAAACCGCAAGATGCTCCCCTCCACGCCCTGGCTACCAACGGTAACTACCTGACGAAAGACCTGTGAGTCAGCGAGTCCGCGCACCGTTGGCTCTACGACTGTTTTCCAGTGGTCTGGCAATTCAAGTCGAGCCGGATGCGGCTGACCAAAATAGATTGGCGCTCGCCAAATCACTTCATATCTATCCTTGTCGACCTGCCTAAGTTCTACAGTTCCGGGTTGTGATTCATGGGCATGGATGCCCGAACAGGGCAAGATGAGCAAAAGCAACGCCAGTATAAATATCATTCCCCTCTTCATCGTCTTATCGATCTCTCATCAGCAGCTGCAATCTTCGGTTTTTCAACAATTACAGAGTAACGCTCCCTGATCTTTGCATAGGATGCATCTTTCAGTTCTTTTTGTTTTTTAGCAGTCCATTCCCGGTGCACGGTCTCTCGGACTTCCGACAAACCGGGAAGACGCGAGCCGAAGGCCTCCCTCACAAGCACCAAATGCAGGCCGAATGCGGAAGGTATTGGTCCGGCCCAACCTCCGGGTTTGAGTTCTAGAAGTTTTTCACCGAACTCTTCACCAAATTGTTTTTTAATGTCATAGAGCGATGTGAGCGGGATTTCAGTTTCGAGTAGTGTGGGATCACCGAAAGAGTTTGGGTTACCCCCCGCTATTAGCTGTGCCAGAATCTGCCGGGCATCCGACTCAGCACGCAATCTTCGCTGGATGGGGCTGATATAGACCTGATGGAATGCTAGACGAGGATCAGTAAGATATTTCTCCCGATGCTTTTCCATGAATGCCTGAAGGTCTTCGTTTGTCGGTTCCGCCCAGGAAGAAATATCCTCGTAGATAAACTCCATCTTCTGCCGCAAGCGACGCTTGAGCACTTCGTCGTCCCGGTCCAGTCCTATGGCAAGAGCTTCACGGTAATAGATCTCACTGCGAATAAAATCCTCGACAAGCCCTTTCTGTTCTTTTTCGGTCGGCAACCGCTGATATGTCTTCACAAACAGGCTATTCATCTGATCGATATTTTGCTGAGTGACATTGACTTGGGTCGTTCGCTCTCCGACCTGCCCCATAGGCACAGGCACGTGACTATCTCTCCATGCATAGATAAGAAATAGCGCCGCGCCGATCATGAGGAAATGGAGCAACGGCTCTTTGAGCATATTAAGGATTTTTTTTGAGTACTTCATACGCAAATTCAATGCACCTTCTTGGTCGTTAGTTATCTGTCACACATGTCTCTTTAGCCGATGCACCCATGGGGAGGAGGAGCTTGGCGAGCTTGCCCGAGTCATACTGACCGGAGGGTATCGACACCTGAACGCTCGCCCCGATTGCAAAACCTGAGATGCAGGATACCCCGTATCTCCTCAATATAATTCCTTGTTTCCAAGGAAATTTGACAGGAGTCTGTATATGCAGATAAGGCTCACCCCTCTTGGCCCAGTGGTGAGATGTTCGATGTCATGCCCTGATCCTGTACTACTCGAATTTCAAGAGGCTTATTGGTGTCAAGATGGACGTCGCGCTGTGGGAAAGCCATGGAGATTTTAGCCTCCCGGAATTGTTGGTCAATGGCCTGGTGCAGTGCGCTTTTGGCAGGAACTCGATCATCAACTGAACCGATGAAACAGCGGAGAGTCAGGAGCAAGGCATTGTCACCGAAGCTGTCAAAGGTGACCACGGGTTTAGGATCATCAAGAACCAGTGTATTGTTCGTCGCAGCTTGCGTCATCAATCCCATTGCCGTTTGCACGTCACTGCCATATGCAATGCCAACTGGTACGAGAAGGCGAATGACTGGATCGGAGAGCGACCAATTGAGGAGGCGGCCGGAAATAAATTCTTTGTTGGGTACAAGCAGTTCTTTTCGGTCGTAGTCACGGATAGTTGTCGCGCGAATACGGATACGGGTAACAATGCCATCGGTAGTGCCGATAGTGACGACATCGCCCACTCGGATAGGACGTTCGAACAGAATGATGAGACCGCTGATGAAGTTGGCGACGATTTCCTGCAAGCCAAATCCGATACCAACACCCAACGCAGCTACCAGCCATTGAATCTGTGACCAGCTGAACCCGAGAATTTCGGCGATAAACATCAGCCCTGTCCCACCGATTATATACCGGGATAGCGTGGTGGTGGTATAACGGGCTCCAGCACTCATATCGAGGTGCTTGAGCAAAACAATCTTAAGAAGCGAAGGGAAGTGGCGAGTTGCGGTCAGGGTGATGATGCCAATAAGAAAGGTGAGGCCGACATCAGCCACCGTGACAGGCACATTGGTGGCCTGTCCGTTGACGATAGCAGTGGACTTCCAGAGGGTGAACTCATTAAAGATATGCAGCGCCGGCAACACGTCGCCCCACACCCAATAAAGCCCGGCACTGAAAGCAAGGGCGGCCACGGTGTCCAGCAGTTTACGGCTATCGGCGCTGAGCACGATAAGATCCTCTGCCGGATCCGCTTCCAGAACGCCAAAACTTTCGGTGGTTAAAGGCCCCGGTTCCTGATCCGCCTTGGTTTCGATATTCGCGGCGCGGAGGCTCATCGCCTTTTGCAGGGCAAGCCTGCGGCTGGACTGGATGAGCCATCGCTCGATCAATTGATGGCAAACGACAATGCCAAAAGCAAACCAGATGCTATGAATGACACACCGTAGCAGGGAGCCTACCGTAACAATGTATCCAACTATGACCAACCCAATCATCACCAGGGGTATGAGTATAATGATCCAGAAAAAGAGAGGAGAGAGGCGAGCAAGAAGCCGATGGGAATTATCCAGCGAAAAACGCTCCCATATCCCGGTCTTGGGATGAAAGAGATGATAAGAGGAAATGATCAGGGTGCCCAGCGTTGCGATAAAAAACAGCCGCACCAACGGATAACTGCCGCCAGCATGGTAATTTGTCAAAAAAGTCACCTGCGTGAGGAAACTGACAGGTAGGAAACTGACAATTAAAAAGCCAGCTTCCCTGCGAAGCAAACTCAGTGTGGATTTCTGCCAATGAAAAAATCCGGATGCCAAGCCCTTTGGCAAAAGGAGTGTACGGATAGAGCGCAGGAGGTAAAAGCGATAGGAGAATACGATCAAGCCCGTTGCTACCGCTCGAGAAAAATTGCTCGTGTCTATGATGGAATGCAGCTGCCATGCAAGGATTAAAAGCAGCAGCGGTGCAGGCAAGGCGAGTAGCAAGGTCAGGCCGACAGCCTGCAAAGGCAAAACGAAACGGTAGGTAGTCGGATTGCTGGCAAGACGAACAGTTGTGTCAAGACGGGTCAGTAATATATTTTTACACCAGAGCAACACAGCGGCCACCAGGCATGCCAGAAAGAAGGTTGGCGATGCTATCGTCTGGCTGACCAGTTGTTTGCCGGTTGCGAGCCATTGACTCGGAGTAAAAAGAGCAGCGGCTTCCTGTGACAGGTTCCGGAAATCCTTAAGCCGTAGTGCAGGGGTACTTCTCGTCCAGAGCAAACGCTCAGCGAGAAAAGTGTCAAACGAGGTGACGGTAACAAGAAGCTGACGATAGAGGATCTCGAGTTCGGAGCGCAAGCCTAGGGGGGTCTGGTTGGCAGTGATAATCTTGTCGAGAAGTTCCCGGCGATTAACCAGGAGTTTGCGCAATTCAGGTTCAATATGGCGGAACTCGTCCGGAGGAGAGCCCGAGGCGAGTTGCGCAGCATACCCCTCGACATCGTCGAGAAGCTGTCTCGCCTCATTGTGCTGCACCTGAAGCAAGCCTGTCTCGGCGATGGCCGCTTCATTATCTGCAGTTTTTTTGCGCAGGAGCCGTGTGTCGGGAAGCGCTCGCCGCTGTTCGCTCAGCACCATGCCGAGGGCCTGATTCAATCTGGCTAGTTCAATCTTTTGCTTGGTATTCTTAAATTTTTCATCGAGAGTTTTCAACTCTTTGTCGAGAGTATCTTTTTCTTCTGCATTTTGTTCAAGCGTGGCGGTTACCGACTGCAGTTCGTCGCTCAAGGCAGCATTCGCGGCTGCTGCTTGTTGTAGAAGAGGAGGACTGGCGGATACTTGCCGCATTGCCTCCTCAGTCTGGTCCACACTCTTGGCTGCTTCAGCCTGTCGTTTTTGATTGACCTTTGCCTCCAAACGTTGCACCAGGGAGCGAGTTCGTTCTAAAGAATTCAAGGCTTCTTCCCGTTGAGCGTTTGTCAATTCAACGACCACAGGCATGCTCACCAATTCTTGGTTGAGCATTTTCGTTTCACTGGCAAATGCCTGGAGTTGCGTCTGCTGCACCCAATGCCGCGCTTCTGCCACTTGTGGGTTCTCGTTTTGGGGTGCGGGTGCTTTAAGGGCAACCAACAAAGCCTCTTCAGCTTTTTTTATTTCAGCAAGCCGCTGCCCAGCCTTTATCGGTCGTTCGCCCTGGATGGTAACCTGAAGACCGAGGGCAGCGACTTTCGCCTCCATTTCTGTCAATTGCGCCTTGGTCTTGAGTAGTTGCGGTTCAATGTCCTGCAGGGAAATGTTCTCGGGGATGTCGGCGTTCTTCTCCTTGGTCTGCTGCCCCCGCCTCTCTATCTTTTCCCGAATTTTTCCGGTATCCGCAGGAGCAGTCTCAATAGCCCGGACAAATTTATCGGCAAGGGCATCGTAGGATGCTGCTGTTTCCAGATTGTCGAGGCTCTTGCGGTAGAGTCCGATCAGGTTTTTTTTGGTACCCTCATCGAGATTCGTTGTTTTCTCGCTTTCCTTGATTTTGGCGTTAAGGATCTCGGGATTAACCAGAAATTGGGCATCAGATGAGACCTGGGGAAGGCCTGCTGACCAACTTTCAGGCGCCCAAGCAAAAAGGAGGAGGATGATCAAGGTAAAACGCGCGAAAACTTTCATCAATAGGCTTTTCCTTTCCAAGGAAGAATTTTCTCTCTGATCCTCAAACAATGGCATCAATGCACCTTTGCCGAAAGTTGGCTCTTCACTTGAAGATGCTCCAGAAGAATGCGGCGGGCCTCTTCAATCACCAGAGGATGGCTCTGACAGTAATGGCCATTCCGCACGATAAATTCCGACTCCACATAATCCACATGGGCGCTGGTGTATTTTACGACACCGTCATCACCCGCCGGCGGGGTGTCTTTGCCGTCGATGGCAACAACAGAATGTCCGGTGAGTGTTTTGCGTACCATGCGGGATTCTGTGCGTCTGGATTTCATGGTTATGATTCATTCTTGGGTAAGGCGGGCCACACCCATGTTTCCAAGAGTGTGGCCCGATTAGGCGGTTAGGTCGGGTATCAGTTTCCCGAATTGGGTGTGGACTGGAGCGTTTGCAGCACTTGATCCATGCTGAAACTGCCTGACTTCTGGCTCGGCGGGAATTCCTTGAACGTGGCGATGAACTCCCCTACGATCTGCTGGGCCGGGACAAACGTCCACAACTTGTCAGCATACCAACGGAAATACATCGACGACTCATCGTGAAAACGCTCGAACGGGTCCTGCCGCAGGTTGACCACCATTGGCATGTTCGGCGCCTTGAGGGTGGAGTTCGCAAGATTACCCTCCATAACCTTAAAGCTGAGCTTCCAGTCTCCGACGCGCACGGCATTCAGGCTGGCATTGTCGTCAAAGTAGAATATTTCGCGGCGAGGGCTCTTCTCTTGCTCGCCTTTGAAGAAAGGCATGAAGTTGTAGCCGTCGAGATGGACCTTGAAATTCTTGTCGCCGGCTTTCAGTCCCGTCAGCAATTCGGTCTTCGCGTCCGGGTCGCCTGCGGCGGCGAGGAAGGTCGGCATCCAGTCTTCCTGGGAGATGATGTCATTGCTGATCGTGCCAGGTTTGATAACGCCGGGCCAGCGCGCCATGCCAGGCACGCGCATGCCACCTTCCCAGGTGGTTCCTTTCTCGCCTCTGAAGGGGGTGTTTCCGCCATCCGGCCAGCTCAGGATCTCCGCCCCATTGTCAGAGGTAAATACCACGATGGTGTTGTCGGCTATGCCGAGGTCGTCGAGCTTCTTGAGAAGTTCGCCGACTTCGTGGTCGAGTTCCATCATGCCATCCGCATAGAGGCCGTAGCCGCTTTTATTTTCCCACTTCGGTGCAAGGCGGGTGAAGACGTGCATGCGGCTGGGGTTGTGCCAGAGGAAGAACGGCTTGCCGGCCTTGACCGAGCGGTCCATGAAGTCCAGCGAACGAGTGAGCAGTTCGTCATCCATCGTTTCCATGCGCTTGCGGGTGAGCGGGCCGGTATCCTTGATAGTCTGTTTGCCGACCTTGCCAAAGCGCGGGTCTTCCGTCTGGTCGTCCTTGTCCGAAGCCTTGCACTCGAGTACGCCACGAGGGCCGAACTTCTTTAGGAACTCTGGGTTCTTCGGATAGTCAGGGTCTTCTGGTTCCTCCTGAGCGTTGAGGTGGTAGAGACTGCCGAAGAACTCGTCAAAACCGTGGACGGTGGGTAGGAATTCGTTACGGTCACCAAGGTGGTTCTTACCGATTTGCGCAGTGGCGTAACCGTGGGGTTTGAGCAATTCGGCGATAGTGGCGTCCCTGTTCTGCAAACCCTGATTGGCGCCGGGCAGGCCGACCTTCAGCAGACCGGTGCGGAAGGGGTTCTGTCCGGTGATGAAGGAGGCCCGACCCGCTGTGCAGGATTGTTGCGCGTAGTAGTCTGTGAAGAGAGCACCTTCCGTGGCGATGCGGTCAATGTTGGGAGTCTTGCCCCCCATCATACCACGGTGGTAAGCGCTAATATTCCAGATGCCGACGTCATCGGCCATGATAACGACGATGTTGGGTTTTTTCTGGATGGTAGGCTCAGCCGCTTCTGCCCACGACGGCAGAGCGCTGGCGGCAAGTGCGATACCGCCGGCGATACACAGCCCGGTCACCAAGCTTTTTGCGGTACTGTTTTTCCTGAAGATGTTCCATCTCGAGGGCTTCTGGCTTGTTTGCATGCTTCCTCCTTTGGTGTGTTGGTGGTTGTTTCATTTACCAGTCTTTTTTAGCTTCCCTGAGAGCTTCCTTAACGTCCGGTCTCTTTCACTCGCCGTATAATTTCCGGCATGTCGCCTTGAATATGCGTGTAAAACTGTTTCATGCCGGGGCAAAGATAGTTTAGGCCTGTCTCTCCATCCGGAGTGCGTACCAACCGATTTTTGGGACATTCTCCCCAACAGAGGCGTAAATGAGGGCACTGCCGGCAATACTGTGGCAGAGTGCGGCTCTTGGCAAAGCCAAATTGCTTCTGTCCCTCAGAATAGGCCATTTGGCTCCAATGGGTTTCATTTATATTGCCGACCTTATACTCGGGATAGACATAGTGGTCGCAGGCAAACACATCTCCGTTGTGCTCGACAGCCATACCTTTGCCGCAGAACTCCGAAGTGATGCAACGTTGCGCCGGCCGACCCAGCGATTGAGCTACAACGGTTTCAAAGAGATCGACGTGCACCTTGCCGTAGTCGCGCTTGTACCAATCATCCCAGACCTTGCAAAGAAACCGCCCCCAGTCATCTGGATCTACCGACCAGTCGGTAACCACTGAATCTACAGACCCAGGTTTGGCCTCTGCGGTACCGATCATGGGTAGGTCGACTCCATCCCAACGTTGGGGTGCGACGTCGCGGAAAACTTTGGGTTCCACGCAGGAGATAAATTGCACCCGCCAGACCCCAAGTTCACGGGTCAGAAACCGATAGACATCAAGTGGATATTGTGCGTTTTCGCGATTGATGACACAGAGGGCATTGAACGGCACATCGTGTTGCCGTAGTAGACGGGCGGCATCCATTACCTTGGAATGCGTTTTCTCCCCGCTCTTGGAGAGCCGAAACAAATCGTGCAAACGCTGCGGTCCGTCGCAGCTGAGGCCGACGAGAAAATTATGTTGTTTTAGAAAGGTGGCCCACTCAGCATTGAGTAAGGCGCCATTAGTCTGGAGGTCGTTTTCGATTCGTTGATACGGTTTTTTGTACTGGGCCTGGAGTTCGACCACGGTACGAAAAAAATCGAGCCCGAGTAAGGTCGGCTCGCCTCCCTGCCAAGAGAAGACCACCTCGTCGCCGGTTTGGGCCTCGATGTATTGACGGATGTGTTGCTCAAGAATTGCATCGGACATCCGCGGCGCGGCTGGCTGGTCGAGCAATCCCTCCTTATGCAGATAATAACAGTAGGTGCAGTTCAGATTGCACCTTGCTCCTAGCGGCTTGACCATCGCATGGAAGCGATGGCGATAACCTTCAGGCTGCTCTGGGAGTATCACGGTTGGCCCCACCGAACTGACCATATTATCATTATTCTTTTGGGGTGAGATCATAATTCTCCTCTGCCACTTTTTCGGTATTGTGCCTTATAATTTCGTTCGCCTATTGAGCAAGCCGATCGATATTTATTTTTCCGGAAGAGAGAAGTCGGCAATTGCCAGGTAAGGTTCTAGTTATCCGACTGTTAGCGAGTCTCTTGCTCAATTCCAGCCCAGTCATTTCTTTTAGTTGAATGTCGAGTACCAGGCAATCGAATTTCGGACGTTTGGTATCTAAAAGGAATGATTCGGCGGACAAATAAGTGATTGGCTGAAAGTGGGCGGCTCGCAGCAGCCGACTCATTGAGCGGCAAAGGCTCTCATCATCATCAACAACTGCGATATAGACATTATGAGTTTACACTCACAATGCGCAGTGTAGATAAAAATACGGGGGGTTGTCTACTGCCCTTTAGGGAAGGTTTGAGTGTAAAATGGAGGGATATCGAGCTATATTTTGATGGCGCTAGCCTCAATCCATAATTTCGTCCATTCCATGGATGAGTGCACTTTGAGCTTGGTAGTGATGGAGGTACGATGGAGTTTCACCGTGCGTTCGTGGATAACGAGATCGTAGGCTATTTGTTTGTTCAATTTACCCTGCACGACGTGCTGCAGCACATCGAATTCGCGCGGGAAGAGTGAGGCGAAAGCCCATAAAATCGGTATGGTGTTGCGGTAACTAGAAATCCTACAATTTTTATACTGCCCTTGTCTGAGGTCACTGTACGCGCCCCTGAAATAGCTCCAGGCGCCGGCATAGCCTGGATTGACTTTTCAATGTTCGGCGATAAGAGTCTGTATAGGGTTGTTGTTTGCCGTAAATGCCATCAGTGTAGCCCCATGTATCAGCATACTCTGGATTGATGAGTAGTGCCTGATGACACGCATTTATGGCATCACCGTGGAGTTGCAGCTTATGGTAGGTAGCGCCGATCCAACTCCAGGGGGAAAACTATATAATCCTAATTTCTTACCAGTCTTACGCTTTTGATCTGAGCCTTCATCTAGGAAGGCGTGCATGTATCGGCATTGACGGTCTATGTTGAACCTTCGCCCTCTGTCTTGGATTTCCGCGCAACCATGAATATTGTCACCGGCTACGACACTGTGAAGAGAGCCGCCGCCATCGATCGGTGGGCTCAACTTTGAGCTTACCTCCTACATCGATGTCAATGAACCGTGAACATTTGATTCGTGACATCAAAGTGTTGATAGGTCAAGGAGCAATTGGAGCCCTCAATTTTGATGAGTCCTAAACGCAGGAAGCTATCAACGGGCTCAACTTTGAGCTCGTCGAATACAAGGAGAGTGGGTGAAACGGAGTCACCCCCTTGCCAGGATATCCCCCCATATTTATATTCAAAATGTGATCGAGTTGAGTCGGATTTCTGGATTGGTATTAGTGTTATTCTCCACGCAGAGAGAGGACGGCAAGTAAAGGCCGCCAAAATGCAATTACCTAAGGCCAGCTAAACCCGGCTCTGTAAAAAGTCGAGTCTCTTGGTTCTCACTGGCACGCTTTGCAGTGTCAGGTAAGGAAGGTTTCTAGAGCCTACCTGAAGCCAGATGACCCGGCTTTTTTTATTTATGATGCAAGAATATTTCCCTGGTTGGCTTCGGCTGGCCGGGGATTTTCGATGACAAACAAATTACCAGTTGTAGAATGTCTCTTACTCAGGCCTGAGTTTCAGGAGGATGATAACAGCCCAGGCACGGGTAAAAGCATAGGGGTCAGCATTACTAAAAACCAAGAAGGTAGAGAGAACGGACATGACCAAACGGAACGGATTAACTGGGGCCTTGATCCTCATTATGATACTGTTTTGCGGTACGCTTCAAGTTATGGCTGGATCAGATATTGCCACATTAAAAAAAGCAGCTGAGCAGGGAAATGCAAATGCTCAGTTTACGTTGGGGGGCATGTATGCTAATGGCAAAGGAGTGCCTAAGGATGAAAAACTAGCCGACGCCTGGTGTCAAAAAGCCGCTGAAAATGGAAACGCAATGGCTCAGTTAAGGCTATGGGCCAAGTATGCAGGTGGCCAAGGTGTCCCAAAGGATGACAAAAAAGCTTTTATCTGGTGCCAAAAAGCTGCTGATCAGGGTTATCCAGAAGCTCAGTTTGTAATGGGCGACATATATGTCAAAGGTAAAGGTGTCCCTCCAGACAATAAACAAGGTTTTGCTTGGTATCAAAAAGCCGCTGAACATGGAATAGCCGAGGCTCAACGTATTATAGGAATCATGTATGCCAAGGGTGAGGGGGTGCCTCGGAATGATGTTAATGCTTATGCCTGGTCAAGCCTTGCGGCTGCTCAAGGGGATGAAGACGGAACAAATAACAAAGAGATAATCGCCAATAAATTCACACCCGAGCAACGTCGGCAAGCCCAGGCTGTAGTCGCAGAACTCCAGAAGAAAATTAAAACAAGGAAACCAGCGCCACACAACTGACAACCCCCTTTCGACGCCTTAAATTGAGGCCGAGCATTGCATGAGCATCCGCCCGCACCCAACGCGAGTTACTTCGGAAGTGTCCCTTATTGATTTCCAGTAAAAAGCTGACATTTTCTGCTAAATCATAATCCCAAGGCAGGGCTTAAAGGCTCTGCCTTTTTTCATCGTTGGCGTAGATAGTCCTCTGTTAGTCTCCACCTACCGGCTTGGTAGAGTGATTGTGGCGTAATAATTTGGTCGTTCATGCGGAGGCCTTCTCTTGTCCGCGTGGGGTAAGCACCTCAAACTGCCGTTGTGCTTGGTCGAGATTTTCCTGGCGCTGCATACAGAGGAAATGTATCTCGAAGAAACATCAAGTCGCAGGATCGTTTATTGACACCTGTCCAATGATCTTATATATGGTTGTGGCAAATAACGAGCGGGAATAACTCTTTCTTTGCCCACGTAACTCAGTGGTAGA
>Ga0364918_10088_pt1 | contig 28173 bp, 24 predicted proteins | sample SorcelJu500001C6_2_FD_206957 | JGI IMG/M metagenome (GOLD analysis project Ga0364918, IMG submission 206957) | Enriched cells from Trout Bog Lake Hypolimnion, Wisconsin, USA - BchlTB.June20.5000.01.C6 | ecosystem: Environmental > Aquatic > Freshwater > Lake > Hypolimnion/Profundal zone | place... | reverse complement strand
GACCACACTGATGCTTTCAGGGATCAGGGATATTCTTATTATAACAACACCTGAAGATCAGCCGATGTTCAGGAAGCTGCTTGGAGACGGCAGTGACTGGGGCCTCTCTCTCTCATACATCGTTCAGCCCTCTCCTGACGGGCTTGCCCAGGCGTTCATTCTTGGCGAAGCGTTTATCGGGAGTGACGATGTTACACTTATTCTTGGCGATAACATATTTTTCGGTTATGCATTCACACCGATGCTTGAAGCTGCAGTGCAGACGGTGCAGACCGAGCATAAAGCCAACATTTTCGGTTACTATGTCAGTGACCCGGAGCGTTATGGTGTAGCAGAGTTTGATTCAGAGGGGAATGTGATTTCAATTGCAGAAAAACCTCAGAATCCGAAATCGAATTATGCCGTTGTCGGACTTTATTTTTATCCAAATAATGTTATTGAAATTGCTCATCAGATCAAGCCATCCCCGAGGGGTGAGCTTGAAATTACTACGGTTAATGAAGAGTATCTGAACCGGCGGCAGCTGAAGTGCTCTATGCTGGGGCGGGGTTTTGCCTGGCTTGATACTGGAACTCATGAAGCATTCCAGGAAGCAGGCAACTTTATTCAAACAGTAGAAAAAAGGCAGGGGTTGAAAATTGCCTGTCCTGAAGAAATTGCTTGGCGAAACGGCTGGATCACTGATGAAGAGCTGCTGCGGTTATCCCAGCCGCTTATGAAAAGCCAGTACGGACAGTATCTTGTGCGCCTCCATACCATGGGATAAGTTTTTTTAAGCAATAGTTATCGGTCCAACGTTTATGCAAATCACTCCTTCAGCCATTCCTGATGTCCTTATGTTTAAACCGACAGTGTTCGGGGATGATCGAGGGTATTTTTTGGAGTCGTACAGGCAGGATATCTTTGAAGAGCATGTAGGCCATATATCGTTTGTTCAGGACAATGAGTCGAAGTCTGGTTTCGGTGTGCTCCGTGGTCTTCATTTTCAGAAACCGCCTTTTACTCAATCCAAGCTTGTGCGTGTGGTGTATGGACAGGTTCTTGATGTTGCCGTTGATATACGTCTCGGCTCACCATGGTATGGCCGTCATGTAACATGTCTCCTTGATGCTGATCGGAAAAATATGCTTTGGGTTCCTAAAGGCTTTGCTCACGGATTTCTGGTTCTCTCACCAGAGGCTGTTTTTGCCTACAAGTGCGATAATTATTACATGCCCTCCCATGATGCCGGTCTTCTCTGGAATGATCCGGCCATTGGTATAGAGTGGCAGATTCCGGAAGAAGAGGTCAGAGTTTCCGGTAAAGATGCCGTTCAGCCATGTTTAGGTGCCATAGAGCATTTTCCCTATGAGGAGTATCGGCAGGAAAAACTGTATCCCAGGATTTAGCAGGTTTGTAACCCTTAGTATCCATTGCAGCCTTTGATTTTATTCCATCATATTTTTCTGGTATGCTCATGAATATTCTTGTTACCGGCAGCAAAGGTCAACTGGGGTCTGAGCTGCATGAGTTGTCGGTCAACTGCGGCAAACGGCAGTTTTTTTTCTATGATCTTCCTGAACTTGATATCACAAGCCATGAACTCGTCGATAGTTTATGCCGCGAACACGGGATTAATGTTATAGTGAATTGTGCTGCATATACTGCTGTTGACAAGGCGGAAACCGATGTTGATACAGCTTTCAAGGTTAACAGAGATGGTTCAGCTGTGCTGGCAGAATGTGCTAAAGAGCACAATGCCCTTCTGATCCATATTTCGACTGATTATGTGTTTAATGGAGAGTCCTGGACCCCATATAGGGAAAAAGATCCAGCCTCTCCTCGAGGTGTTTACGGAAAGTCGAAATGGGAAGGTGAGAAGAGAATTCATCAGATTGCTCCCTCATATATGATTATCAGAACCTCATGGCTCTATTCTGCTTATGGCGCTAACTTTGTCAAAACCATGCTTCGGCTTGGTGCAGAACGCGACACGCTGAATGTTGTGAATGACCAGATCGGCACGCCGACCTATGCCGGCGATCTTGCTGCGGCAGTCGTTACGATTCTCGAGCACGTTGATCCCGATAAACTGTATAAAGAGACCTATCATTATTCCAATGAAGGGGTTTGTTCGTGGTATGATTTTGCTGTAGCCATTATGGATCTTGCTGGATTATCCTGCAGGGTAGTACCGGTGGCAAGCGCCCACTATCCTCAGATTGCACCAAGACCAGGTTTCAGCGTTCTTGACAAGTCGGCCATCAAGCAGGATTGGGGAGTGGAAATTCCATACTGGCGGGACTCCCTTGCAAGTTTGCTTGAAAAGATTCAGTCGCGGGCAAAAGAATAAACCAACACTTTTTGGCAGAAGGAAAGCAGGGACAACCATTAAATAATCGGAACACTAATGCATATTCTGATCACCGGAGGAGCAGGGTTTATAGGGTCGCATGTTGTCAGGCATTTTTTGAAGAGCTATCCATCATACACTATAACCAATCTGGACAATCTGACCTATGCCGGCAACCTTGCCAACCTGAAGGATGTTGACACTCTGCCGAACTACCGTTTTATAAAAGGGGATATTACTGATGGAGCTTTTCTTCAGCGATTGTTTCAGGAGTCATGCTTTGATGGAGTAATTCATCTCGCTGCCGAGTCTCACGTAGACCGTTCCATTGCAAATCCGACAGACTTTGTCGTTACCAATGTCCTTGGGACGGTTAATCTGCTCAATGCAGCAAAAGCCTGCTGGCAGTCAGATGTTGAAGGAAAGAGGTTTTACCATATTTCAACTGATGAAGTGTACGGTTCTCTGCAAAAAGAGGGACTGTTTACCGAAAAAACTGCCTACGATCCCCATAGCCCCTATTCAGCCTCAAAGGCTTCTTCCGATCATTTTGTCAGGGCTTACCATGATACCTATAAGTTGCCGATTGTGATCAGCAACTGCTCCAACAATTATGGATCTTTCCAGTTTCCCGAAAAACTTATTCCTCTTTTCATCAATAATATTGTGCACAACAAACCGCTTCCGGTCTATGGTAAAGGAGAGAACATTCGTGACTGGCTCTGGGTTGTTGATCATGCCCAGGCTATCGATGTAATTTATCATCAGGGCAGTAATGGAGAAACTTATAATATTGGTGGTCATAATGAATGGAGTAACATCGATCTGATCAGGCTTCTCTGCCGGATTATGGACACAAAGCTTGGTCGTGCTGACGGTGAGTCAGAAAAACTTGTTGCCTATGTTACCGACAGGGCCGGTCACGACCTTCGCTATGCCATTGATTCGTCGAAACTGCAGCGTGAACTTGGCTGGGTACCTTCAATATCGTTTGAAAAAGGGCTTGAGCTGACCATTGACTGGTATCTGTCAAATGCAGAGTGGCTTGAAAATGTTACTTCGGGCGGGTATCAGCATTATTACGAAGAGATGTATGGCGGAAGGTGAAATAGCGATTACTTGATCTAAACATTGAACTCAAGGTCTTTTTATGCGAATTCTGGTGATAGGCGGAGCTGGTTATATCGGCAGTCATGTTGCAAGAGCTTTTCTTGACCGTGGCTACTCGGTGACCGTGTTTGACAATTTTCAGACCGGCTTGAGAGAAAATCTTTTTGATGAAGCCGTGTTTATGCATGGTGATATCATGCGTCCCGAACAGCTGAGGGCAGTCATGGCCGGAGGGTTTGACGGATGTGTTCACCTGGCGGCCCTGAAAGCTGCCGGTCAGTCAATGCTGAAGCCCGAACTCTATGCTGAAGCCAATATTGCCGGGACCATCAACATCCTCAGCCAGGCATCTGCTGCAGGCATTACAAGGGTTATCTTTTCCTCTTCGGCTGCAGTCTATGGCACTCCCCAATACCTTCCGATTGATGAGGATCACCCAAAGGAACCTGAGAACTTTTATGGGTTTACCAAGCTTGAAATAGAGCGCTTGCTGGACTGGTATGATCGGCTCAAAGGGACGCGGTACGCTGCAATCCGCTATTTTAACGCCGCAGGTTACGATGTTCAGGGAAGAATCAAGGGCCTTGAGCTTAATCCGGAAAACCTTCTGCCGATAGTGATGGAAACAGCTGCAGGTATACGGCCTGCACTCTCCATATTTGGCGATGATTATCCGACACGTGACGGAAGCTGCATCCGCGACTATGTGCATGTCAGCGATCTTGCCGAAGCGCATGTCACAGCATTTGAATATATTCTGCATCAGGACCAGAGCATTACGGTAAATCTCGGCAGCCAGACAGGTGTATCTGTTTTTGAAATGATTGAACATGCTCGAGCAATCACTGGCAGGTCAGTTTCTGCAGAGGTTACAGGAAGGCGTGCCGGAGATCCTTCCGAACTTGTGGCCTCATCTGCCAAGGCTCGTAAGCTGCTTGGATGGGTGCCGAAATACAGCGATGTTGATACCCTTATCGGATCAACATGGAAGATGTACGAGAAATTTGTAACCCGTTAACAAACCACTTTTCGTTCATGATTATTCCTGTCATTCTCAGCGGCGGTTCGGGAACCAGGCTGTGGCCTCTCTCCAGGGCATTGTACCCCAAACAGCTGCTTTCGCTGATCGGCGAAAAAACCATGCTGCAGGATACGGTGATTCGCCTTGTCTCAACCGATGATACAGGGCCGGTCTATTGTGTCTGCAATGAGAGTCACCGGTTTCTGGTAGCCGAGCAGCTTCACGAGATCAATACCGATATCGGGGAGATTATCCTTGAACCACAGGGACGCAATACTGCACCAGCCGCAGCTTTAGCGGCAATGCTCATCGCTGAAAAGCATCCCGGCGCTACTATGCTGATACTGCCCGCCGATCATGTTATTCTTGATCCTGCAGCTTTTGGCAGAGCTGTTGCTGCTGGAAAGTCAGTGGCTGAAAAGGGCAGTCTTGTCACATTCGGCATTGTTCCGGTCTCTCCGGAAACCGGATATGGCTATATCAGGGCATCAGTGAACAGTGACGGTAAGCTGGCAGCATACCCGGTTCTTGAATTTGTCGAGAAGCCGGACAAGACAACAGCAGAATTCTATCTTGCTTCGGGGGACTATTTCTGGAATAGCGGCATCTTTCTTTTCAAGGCCGAGGCATATCTTCAGGAGCTTGAAGCCCATGTTCCGGCAATTGTTGCAGCATGCAGGGCGGCATTGCAGAAATCGCATAAAGATCTCGATTTTTTAAGGGTCGATATCGATGCTTTTTGCGCATCTCCTTCTGACTCCATTGACTATGCCGTAATGGAAAAAACGTCAAAAGCAGCTCTTGTCCCTCTCAACGCCGGATGGAATGATGTCGGTGCATGGTCTGCACTCTGGGATGTTCATTTGCGAGACAATGCAGGCAATGTAAAAAAGGGTGATGTGCTGGTGCAGGACGTGAAAAACTGCTATATCCATGCGACGAGTCGTCTTGTTACAGCCGTAGGTATTGATAGTCTTATTGTCGTTGAAACAGCCGATGCAGTGCTTGTTGCCTCGAAGGAGTCTGTTCAGGATGTCAAGATGCTTGTTGAAGAACTGAAAAGGAAAGAACGGGATGAAGCAGAGATTCATCGGCGGGTCTACAGGCCTTGGGGTTCTTATGAAACCGTTGATTTTTCCGAACGCTTCAAAGTCAAACGTATTATAGTAAAACCAGGAGCGGCGCTATCGTTGCAGAAACATCATTATCGGGCGGAACACTGGATTGTGGTAAAGGGAACAGCCCTTGTCAGAGTGGAAGACAGGGAAAGCATATTGTATGAGGACCAGTCTACCTATATTCCTGTCGGGGCACTGCATCGTCTTGAGAATACCGGAGAAACTCCGCTGGAATTGATTGAAGTGCAGTCAGGCAGTTATCTGGGAGAGGACGATATTGTTCGCCTGGAAGACCGGTATGGACGTCAGTGAAATGGAATGTCTTCGCGCTCGGAAACCGTGGAAATCAGGTGTTGAGGATTTGCAGACTTTTTACCGATTTGCTTTGATGGCATGATTAAGTATATTACATTGAATATGTATTGTTTAGTCGGCGTTTAACCTAAATCTCAGTGTCATATGGCTGAAGACATTAAAACTTCCGGTCAGGATAAGCGGAACCAGAGCGATGTTGTTAAAGGGGATTTTTCAACGATCCTGATTGGCGTCGGCACTCTTCTTGACAGTACGATGGCTCCATTAAGCAAAATAGTTGCACAGGCGCTTGATTCCCTGACGGTCGTTGCAAAACAGATCCTTGAAGGTGTCAATTCCTCTATTGGCGGCAAAAAGTAAGAGCCTTGGGTTTTACAGGCATTGAATGCCGGTGTTGTTATAAAAGGATTCAGGCAAGCTTTTCTGTTATTGAAAAGCTTGCCTGTGCTGTTTTAATGCCGGGTTCAAAGAGATTAATTTGTTTATAATTACAGGTAAATTCCCTGTTTTTTATTGAATGATTCTGAAAAAAAATGGACAATAAATTTGTTGAGTATCCATCAAACGTACCATACAGCACTGTAGAAAGAGAAGTTCTGGCGTACTGGAATGAGCATGGGATTTTTCTCAAGAGTCTTGAAGAAAAACCGGCGGACAGGATCTACTCTTTTTATGAAGGGCCTCCTACCGTTAATGGCAAACCAGGTGTTCATCATGTATTCAGCCGTACGATAAAAGATGTCGTGTGTCGTTACAAGACCATGCAGGGTTACCGGGTCCCCCGCAAGGCCGGATGGGATACCCATGGGTTGCCCGTAGAAATTTCCGTAGAAAAAAAACTTGGTCTTAAAAATAAGGCACAGGTGGTTGAGTACGGAGATGGTGAATTCAATGCCGAGGCAAGGGCACTTGTCTATCATCATATTGACGATAACCGCGAAGGGTGGGGAAAGCTGACCGAGCGGATGGGATACTGGGTTGATATGGATCATCCCTATATAACCTGTACCAATGACTATATCGAGTCAGTCTGGTGGGCTCTGAAAACCATTTTCGACAAGGGACTGATATACAAGGATTATAAAATTGTGCCGCAGGATCCAAAATCCGAAACGGTGCTGAGTTCACATGAGCTTGCCTTGGGCTACAGAGAGGTTAACGATCCAAGTATTTATGTAAAGTTCCACGTCAGGGGATCAGAAGAATCACTGCTTGTCTGGACGACGACACCGTGGACCCTGATTTCAAATGTGGCTCTTTGTGTCGGTTCGGATATTGACTATGTCAGGGTTTCTCATACAGAGAGTGGCGAAGTGATGATTCTTGCCAAGTCACGTCTGCAGGTGCTCCTTGAGAAAAACGATGAAGGGGAATCGCTGTGGAAGGTTATTGCTGAATTGAAAGGGCATGATCTGGAAGGCTTGGACTATGAACCTCTTTTCAGGTATCTGCATCCTGAAAAAAAGTGCTGGTACGTTACATCAGGGTCATTTGTTTCAACGGAGGACGGAACCGGTATTGTGCATATTGCTCCGGCTTTTGGCGCTGATGACTATGAGATTGCCAAAAAATACGATTTGCCGATGCTCCAGCCGGTGGCGCGGAACGGATGTTTTACTGCTGAGGTCAGCGATTATGACGGCATGTTTTTCAAGGATACCGATCCGTTGATTATCCGTCAGCTCCGTGATGCAGGAAAGTTGTACCGCAAGGAGATCATAACCCATACCTACCCTTTTTCATGGCGTTATGATGTACCTGTGATCTATTATGCAAGAGAGTCATGGTATATCAGGACTACTGCTGTAGCTGATCGTATGGTGGAGCTCAATAAAACCATTAACTGGTGCCCTCCCGAGATTGGTACGGGGCGTTTCGGCAACTGGCTCGAAGATAACAAGGATTGGGCGCTTTCACGAGAGCGCTTCTGGGGCACCCCCCTTCCTCTCTGGGTTTCTGAGAAATTTGTTATTGGCGATGATGCAGCTTCAGGAAAAATGTTCGCGATTGGGTCCGTTGCTGAATTGCGAGAGGGATTCATCGATATTGAAGGAGAGAGGTTTCTTCTCGGAGACGCACTTGACCGTCATCTGGCAGTACTTGATCTGCACAAACCCTTTGTTGACAGAATTTATTTTATCAGGGAGGGGATACGTTTCAACCGGACACCTGAGCTGGTTGATGTGTGGTTCGACAGTGGCTCCATGCCGTTTGCACAGCTGCACTATCCGTTTGAAAATCATGACCTGTTTGAACAGACCTTTCCGGCTGACTTCATTGCCGAGGGCGTTGATCAGACCAGAGGCTGGTTCTATACCATGCATGCCATTGCTACGCTGATATTCGATAAGCCGGCATACAAAAACCTGATCGTGAACGGTCACATTCTTGATAAAAACGGCCACAAAATGTCAAAGTCAAAAGGCAATATGGTTGACCCTTTTGAAACCATGGAGCGTTACGGTGCCGATGCGCTTCGCTGGTATCTTATGGTGACCAGTCCTCCCTGGAGACCAAAATCGTTCAATGCTGATGAGATTGAAGAAGAGCAGCGAAAGTTTTTCCGGGCATTCATCAACAGCTATAATTTTTTTGTGCTCTACGCCAATGTTGATGGCTTTACTTTTTCCGAGCCGAAAATTGAAATTCAGGAACGTTCCGAGCTTGACCGCTGGGTTCTATCGTGCCTGAACACACTGGTTGGGGCTGTTTATGTGCGTATGGAGCAGTATGACCTTACCGGTTCTGTAAGGCTGATAAACGACTTTATTATTGATGATCTTTCAAACTGGTACATCCGTCGGTCACGAAAACGCTTCTGGAAAAGCGATATGGGTACCGACAAGATTGCAGCCTATCAGACGCTCTACAGCTCTCTTGAGACGCTTGCAAAACTGCTGGCTCCCTTTACTCCCTTTCTTGCCGATAGAATCTATATCAATCTTAACGGAATCAGCGGACTTGAATCCTGTGAGTCAGTTCACCTGGCGGATTTTCCTCTGCTTGACATGTCGGCAATAGACCGACCGCTTGAGCAACGCATGAAAAAGGCACAGATTATAACTTCGCTTGTGCGTACCATGCGCGAAAAAGCATCCATCAAAGTTCGTCAGCCGCTCAAGCGAATTTTACTTGCTGTCAGTGATGCTGACGCAAGGGAAGAGTATCGATTGGTTGACGATATTATTAAGGAAGAGATCAATGTTCAGAAAATCGAATACATAGAGGAGGAAGGGTCGGTCATCAGCAAAAAGGTTAAGCCGAATTTCAAAACTCTCGGTCCGCGTTTCGGCAAGGATATGAAAGCACTTGCAGAAGCCATAAGAATCATGAGCCACAAACAGATTGCGCTTCTCGAACATCAAGGTCATCTGTCGCTTGAACTCGATGGCAAAGTGTTCGATATTATGCGCGATGATGTAGAGATCATGCATGAGGACATTGAGGGCTGGCTTGTTGCAGCTGATGAGGCCAATGGCATTATGGTTGCACTTGATACAGAGATGAATGAAGAGCTTGAAATGCTCGGCCTTTCCCGTGAACTGGTAAGTCGTATCCAGGCACTCCGTAAGGAGAGTGGCTTCGACATTACCGACCGTATTTCTCTTTGCATCCGGGGATCCGAAAAACTTCTGGATGCTGTGAAGAAAAATGATGCGTATATTAAAGCCGAAACCCTGGCCATATCTCTTGACACAACAGCATTCGATCCTTCATCAGCAATCAGGGGCAGTGAAGAGAGGGTCAATAGCGAGATTTGCTGGGTATCGCTTGAAAAATATGCAGGTTAATAGTATTATTGAACTCTGTAATTTTACAGCCTTCTTTTGAGATTAAGAAAATGTGATCTATTATGGCAAAAAAAAACAGCAGCGTTTCCAAGAAGGAAAATGAGGTTATTGAGGAACCGGTCCTTACTAAAACATATTTAACCGACGAAGAACTCGAACATTTCAAGCAGTTGCTGCTTAAGCGACGTGAAGAGGTGCTTCGTGATCTGGATATTCTGCGCTCTTCGATTTCTGATGAGAATGTGGAAGATTCAATTAATTCGAACTACTCCATGCATATGGCTGACCATGGTACTGATACCATGGACCGTGAACAGCGTTTCATGTTTATCGCCCGCGACGAAAAATATATCGGATACATTGATCAGGCTCTTGACAGGATCCGGAACAAGGTTTACGGTATCTGCATCAAGTCTGGAAAACCTATTCCCAAAAAGAGACTTGAAGCAGTCCCGCATACCTCAGTGAGAATTGAATTCAAGCAGGGAAAAAAGTAGGAATAAAAAAAATTGCTCAGTCGTATTCCTCTTTGTCGGTTGTAACATCACTGACCTGAATAGGGTAGTCACCGCTGAAACAGGCTGTACAGTAGCTGCCTTCCTCATGTTCAAACGCTGGCACACTGTTCATCAATCCCTGCATCGAGAGGTACTTCAATGAGTCCACACCAATATATTCCCTTATTTTTTCGATTTCCTCCATATCATTATCAAGGTTGTCAAACATGTGGGTGAGCAACTGTCGTTTGGTAGGAAAATCCATGCCGTAAAAACAGGGGTTGGTGATGGGTGGTGAGCTGATGTGCAGGTTAATCGATGTTGGGTCTGCCTCACGGATCAGTTTAATCAGCATTTTCGCGGTTGTCCCGCGTACAATGGAGTCGTCAATAAGAATGATCGGCCTGCCCTGCAGTACTCCACGTACAATATTATATTTTGAGCGGACCTTGATATCCCGGCTGTGAATGCCTGGTTGAATGAAGGTTCTACCAACATAATGATTTCGGATAAGGCCATGTTCGAATCTTGCAGGCCTCTCCATTTTCAAGCTTTCCCGAACAAAACCGAGTGCGGCGGTATTTGACGAATCGGGAACGCTGACGACGGTCAGTTCCTTCTCCCCGGGTTGATGTACAATATTTGACTCTCTTGCAAGGTTCTTGCCGAGATTTCTCCTGACCTTGTCAACAGAGTACTTGAAAATGTAACTGTCGGGGCGGGCAAAATAGACGTATTCGAAAATGCAGCGGGCCTTACGTTTTGAGGGTGGCAAAAACAGCGAGGTGGGCTTTTCATTGGTTACAGCAAGATGGTCGATCAGAAGAATTTCACCGGGCTCGATATCGCGAATGTACTCTGCCTGGATAATATCAAAGGCACACGTTTCACTGGCAACGATATAAGCAAGTTCTCCGGTGAGCGGATCCACCTTCTTGCCGAGAGCGAGTGGTCTGAACCCGTAAGGATCTCTGGCTGCTATCAGCTGGTTGTTTGCCAGAATGACTATTGAGTATGCCCCCTGAACCTGCAGTAAAGCTTCGTAGATCTGGTGTAAAGGCTCTTTTTCTCGGCTTCGTGCTGCCAGATGCGGGATAATTTCAGTATCTGAAGATGCCTGAAAGATAACGCCGAGTTCTGTCAGTTCGCGCCGTAAAGCACGAGAGTTGGTAAGGTTTCCGTTATGGGCTATCGCCAGGCTTCCTGAGCGGTAGGTCAGGGAAAAGGGTTGAATATTGCTGATAGATTTGGAAGAGCCGGTGGTCGAGTATCGGTTATGACCGATTGCTGCATAACCGCCAAGGTTATCAAACATCGTTTCATCTCTGAACACTTCAGAAACCAGCCCCATACCCTTGTGCTGCTTGAAGAGGGTTTTCTTCTTAACCTTGTTGTAATCAGCTACAACAATGCCTGCGGCTTCTTGTCCTCTGTGTTGAAGGGAATAAAGTCCATAGAAGGTATCTTCCGCGGGAGTTTTAGAATTAAAAACGCCGAAAACTCCACACATGGGCAATAATACGTTAAAGTTGGGTAAACCAGCAGCAGACCTGCATAATGACGAATGAACATAACCATTCAAACGGTAAATTGAAAATAATCGTTGCAACAGTTCCTCTTCACCGTGTTCACAAGGTTTTGTTTCCCCAAGCTGTTTTTTACAGGATAAAAGGAATTGACTGTTCATTATGGCGGTTATATTTCATGTATAATAAATCCGATAGATCCCTTTTACAACGTTCTGTTAACTTTCATTAAGGCTTATGTATTCAACGAAAAATAAAAATCCTGAACCACCCGGCGTGGTGATCTGGGTTATGGTAACCCTGCTGTGGGGAACGGTATTTTTTTATACCTCTGTTTTTATGCTCAGGTTTGCCACTGTTCTGCTCGGGCAGGGTGTTTTTAACCCTTCACGGAGTGTACAATTCCATGTGTATGGCATTCATGCCGTTGTGCTGGTTGTATTTGCTCTTGCAGCCATGCTGGTTAAAAATATGGCTGAACCGGGAGGTCAAAAACAGATTCAAAGGTGGAAGAGTATATCGGAAGGTAAGGGAGAAAAGCTGTTTATTTCTTTTGCAGGAAGCATTGCAACCAGTTTTTTCTTTACCGGCCTTACAGCGTTGACCTTTCTTTTCAGTGCCGGTAATCTTGGTTTCTCGGTTAGTTTGACTTACCCTGTTGTGTTGACTGCAGCCTTGTTCAATATCGGTGCGGGTCTTGCAGCATCATTGATTGTGGGGTTTGTTTTTTTAATTGCAAAGGTGGGCCGGAAAAAAGCATAAGAGATGCTTGCTGGAGCGACAGAATTGGTTAAAACAAAAAGCGCAGTTTATACTGCGCTTTTTGTTTTTTTTAAGTGGAGCTAAGGAGACTCGAACTCCTGACCCTTTGCATGCCATGCAAATGCTCTACCAACTGAGCTATAGCCCCATTGATCAGCCCTAATTAAAAGAAAAAAAACTTGTTTTTGCAACTAGTTTTGTTGTTTCTTGGTATTGGAACCTGTTATTCATGAAAAATAAGCTGTTATGTCACTGTCGTTTGTCATCAAGGAAGGGTTTTCAAGTATAGGAAGGGCAAAACTGCCTGCCGCAATTACTGTTACCATAAGTTTTTTTGCGCTTGTGCTTCTCGGGCTGTTCAGTACGGTTTCCCTCAGCTTTTTTGATGTTATCCAGGAGTTGCGGAGCAAGGTGGAGCTTGAGGTTTTTCTCGGAGATTCGATGAGCGAATCTCAGGCAATTGATGCGACTGGACAGATAAAGATGCTCAAAGGAGTGAAGGAGGCATTCTATGTTTCGAAGGATGATGCCGCAAAAACGTTTAATCGCGATTTTGGAGAGGATATCGTCAAGATTCTTGGCTCAAATCCACTTCCCGGCTCGATCAGACTGAAGTTTCTTCCAGATTACGCAACGCCCGTATGCATAGGGCGTATCGTGCCTGAAATCCGTAAAATCGCTCCTGATTCTGATATACGTTATAATCAGTCATATCTTGGGCAGATCGAAAAGAATGCACGGTTGTTTACCTTGCTGACGGGCGGCATAGGGGTATTGATTTCCCTGGCAACGATTGTGCTGATAGGCTACACGATTCGGCTTGCGATGTATTCAAGGAAGGAAAAAATCAGGACAATGCGTCTTGTAGGTGCTACCGCCTGGTTTATCGGCGCACCCTATGTTATCGAAGGAGCGCTTCAGGGGCTGCTTTCCGGAGTGTTGGCTGCCGGGGCGGTCTATCTGCTTTTTGATCAACTGCTCTTCCGTTATGAGCCCGGTATCTATCATGTGCTTCAGCCTTCTGCACTGTTGATTTATCCTGCCACAGTTCTCTTTGGGCTGACGCTGGGTATCCTGGGCAGCGCATTCTCAGTGAGCAAATATCTCAGGGCTGTATCGAAACGGTAGTGCCGTGTTCTTGTTATAGCGAATAGAGGAGGCTGATCTCTGAACTCCAGAGTTCGGAGTCCGGTGTTTCAAGTATCAGAGGTATTTCTTCACAGGCCGGATGTTTCATGATGTAAGAGAATGCCTCCATGCCGATTGTTCCTTTGCCGATGCTCGCGTGGCGGTCAAGCCTGCTGCCCAGCGGGCGGAGCGAATCATTAAGGTGCATCCCGCGGAGGAAGCCGAGCCCGACTATCCGGTCGAACTCTTTGAAAGTGGCTTCTATTGCTGCTGTTGTCTGCAGGTCATACCCGCTGGTAAAAAGGTGGCAGGTGTCGAGGCATACTCCAACTCTTGTTTTATCTTCGACCTGATCTAAAAGAGAAGCCAGCTGTTCAAACCGGTATCCGAGATTGGTGCCCTGTCCGGCAGTGTTTTCAATCACGGCAGTTACAGTCGTTGTCGCATTGAGCGCCATGTTGATGGATTCGGCTATAAGCTGCAGGCAACGCTCTTCGCTGATGCCGTTCAGGTGACTTCCGGGATGAAAATTCAGCAGTCGAAGGTCAAGGCATTCCGTACGCTGCATTTCGTCAATAAAGGCTTCCCGGGCATTCCGGAGCTTATCGGGGTCGGGAGTGCCAAGGTTGATAAGATAGCTGTCATGAGGCAGAATGTGCTCGGGTTTAAAACCACCGTCACTGCAGTTTTTGCGGAATGCATCAATAGAGGATGAGGTGAGTTTTGGCGCGGTCCACTGTCGCTGGTTTTTCGTAAACATTGCAAATGCTTTTGCCCCGATACTGCTGGCATGCAGCGGTGCATTTTCAACTCCTCCGGCAATACTGACATGTGCTCCTACGCGTTTCATAAAAAATTGAATAATGATTGTTAATCGGGATCGCAGAATTTTCCGGCTTGTCCGGCAGTGAGATTCAAAGTTTCACGGACTGCATAAGAACTCCCTTTGGATGACGATGTGGAAAGCATTTCACCAAGAAGTCCGGTCGAAAAAAGCTGGACTCCGAGGATAAGCAGCAGAATTCCGAGAAAGAGAATGGGTCGGTTGCTGACTGGTTTGTGGAGCAGGATTTTATCGAGTGTGACGTAAAGACTGATGGTAAAACCCAGGATAAAACTTATCAGACCGGCCATACCGAAAAAATGCATGGGACGGCGAAGATATCGGGTAATGAAAAGAACTGAGAGAAAATCGAACAACCCTGAAAAAAATCTTGACGAATCGTATTTGGTGCTGCCGAATTGCCTCGGCTGGTGCCGGACAGGAAGTTCGGCAATTTTAAACCCCATCCACTCGGCCAGTACAGGAATATAACGGTGCATATCTCCACGCAGTTCAAGCCGGCGGGTTACCTCTTTTCGGTAGACCTTCAGGCCGCAGTTGAAATCGTGAATGGTAATGCCGGTAAAAAGCCTTGTTACCAGATTAAAAAGTCTTGAAGGCATGGTTTTGGATATCGGATCTTTGCGTTGCTGCTTCCACCCGCTCACCAGATCATAGCCTTCCTGCAGCTTTTGAATCATCTCCTTGATTGCGAAGGGATCATCCTGCAGATCAGCATCAATCGTGCAGACAAAGTCGCCGTTTGCAGCCATGAATCCAGCTGAAAGCGCGGCTGTTTTTCCAAAGTTTCGCTGAAACGATATCAGGCGCAGCTCCGGCCTGGTAAGAATCAGGTTGCTGATAACCGAGGCCGAGTTATCGGTTGAGCCGTCATCGACCATAATGATTTCAAAACAGAACGGTCCCTTGAAGAGATTGCAAAGTTCCTTGTCCTGCATGGCAAGATAGAGCTGCTCAAGCAGATCAGGCAGCGATTCCTGTTCATTGAAGAGCGGGACGACGATTGAGAGTTGATGATGGACAGTTGACAATAGGCAATGAATAATGAACAGTGGATAATTTTCAAATGAAAAGTAAAGAGTAAACAGGGCAAAGCCAAACGCCGACTTCTTATACGCCTCTCATATCGGGTGGCCAGATGTATTTATGAAGCTGAAGCTGCATTCTGACCTTAAGCTGGTCGCTGAGAATCCACCCTGCGAGTTCTTTCGGCTCCAGCCTGCCGAACATGACACCCATCATGATGGTAAAAGAGTCGGTCAGCCGATGTTCATGCAGGAGCGATTTTGCCCACTCATAGTCACTCCTGCTTCCAAGAACCATCTTGAACTCGAATTGCTGACGGCGTGCAGGTTCAGCTTCAAGCGCAAGCTGAATGTTTTCAGTATTGTTCTGATCGCAGACACCCGATGATGGCGCTTTGATGTCGATGATTTTATGGACACGAGGGTCAACTCCCTTAACAGAAAGAAACCCCCCTGTTTCAAGCAGCACGGTATGACCAAGGTCACAGAGTTGCTTCATGAGGGGATAAACACCAGACTGCAGAAGCGGCTCTCCACCGGTGACCTCAATACATGGGGCCCGAAAAGCGACTGCCTGTCGTATGATATCATCTGTTTCAAGGATTTTTGCATCGTGTTCAGCATAGGCGGTGTCGCAGCCTATGCATCCATGGCAGCATCCCGCAAGACGTATAAAGGCGCAAGGCCACCCGGCAAAAGAAGATTCCCCCTGAATCGAGTGAAAGATCTCACTGATATTGAGGTGTCCCGGGCTCATGACTGCTGTTCGGCAAGCAGTTTTTCCAGGGCGTCAGGGTAAAGCGTATGCTCACAGGCAAGCACTCTCGCTGCAAGGCTTTCAGGCGTATCGTCGGAAAGAACCGGGACACGCCGCTGCATCAGAATCCTCCCTTTGTCATACTCCTCATTGACAAGATGAACCGTCGCCCCGCTCTCCGTTTCACCGGCAGCCAGTACCGCAGTGTGGACATAAATGCCATACATTCCCTTCCCACCGAATTTCGGCAGAAGGGCAGGATGGATATTGATAATCCTGTCCGTAAATGCCGTCACGACGGCGTCAGGCACCTTGCGCATATAGCCCGCCAACACAATCATCCCGATCTGCTTTTCCTTGAGGCATTTGACCATGGCTTCGGAAAATGCATCAAAAGAGCTGAACTGTTTTTCCATCAGATGCGCTGTGTCAATCCCATTTTGGTGGGCGAATTCCATTGCTCCGCATTGTGAACGGTTGGAGAGGCAAAGCACGATTTTCGCATTCAGCTGTCTTGTTTTCAGCGCATGAAAGATTGCCTGGAAATTACTTCCGGAACCGGAGCAGAAGATCGCTATGCGGGTTTTGTTGGTAGTCATTAAGATACGTTGTTGTTTTTCTTTCCCATAATATGCAATCAGCGACTCTTTTTTTCAAAAAGGATAACAAGGGTTGATATTGCAGATATTAATTTTACATTGTATATTTACATTGTAAAATTAATCAGCGATTCATCATGGCAAGACCGATAAAAAAAGAGCAGATACCACATCTTCAGGAGGCGATAAAAGAGACGGCCTGGCGGCTGATTGCTGAGTATGGGGCGCCAGCCCTTTCGCTGCGTGCCATAGCCCGTGCATTGAACATTACTGCTCCAGCCATTTACAACTACTTTCCGGATCGGGATGCTCTGGTGACCGCCCTTACCATTGATGCTTTTACATCCTTTGGTGATGTTCAGCTCAAGGCACGCGACAGCTTTCCTGCAACACAGCTCCTTGAGCGTTTTCATGCCATTGGCATTGCTTATCGTTCCTGGGCGCTGAGCTATCCCCAGCGCTATCACCTTATCTTTGGCACACCCATTCCCGGCTACCAACAGCAGCAGATGGAAATCATTCCATCGGCAACCCGTTCCATCAGTGCTCTTGTCAGTGTTATCGAAGATATCCGTGTTGCCGGTAAGCTGAAAACCGAAAATTTTCCCGTACCAGAGCCGGAGTATGAGGTGCAGCTTTTGACTATGAAAACCTGCACAAGGAATTATCATGCTTTGTCGCATGGCGTTGCGCTGATTGTCTGGAGTCGTGTGCACGGTTTGGTATCGCTTGAAATTGGCGGTCGTCTTCCACCGTTCGGTGTGAGTGGCGATGTGCTCTACAACTATGAAATGCAATCAATAGCGAAACAATTTATAAAGGAGTAACCATGAAAACATTAATTCTTGACGGGTCGCCGGCAGGTGACAGAATCGGCAGTTTTTCGGCTGCCACCTTGCAGGCAGACCTTGCAAAGTGTGGGTGGTCGTCTGAAGTAGTTGTGCTGCGCGATAAAAATATAGGCAACTGCATGGGTGATTTTTTGTGCTGGATGAAAAGTCCCGGCAAGTGCTACATGGCTGACGATCATCTGGAGATATCAAGGAAATACCTTGAAAATGATCTTGTTATTTTCCTCACGCCGATTACGTTTGGCGGTTACTCTCCGACGCTCAAGAAAATGGTTGATCACATGATTCAGAACACCCTGCCATTTTTTGCGACTCACAGCGGGGAGATTCATCATCAGCAACGCTACGAGCGTTATCCCGACGTGATCACTATCGGGTGGCAGCGTGAGCCGGATGCAGAGGCGGCCTCTATTTTCCGGCATCTGGCATGGCGAAACTCCATCAACTTCTATGCAAAGGTGCATGCCTGCGGTATCCTCTGCGAGAATCAGGCAGATCGTGATATGGAAGCACAGCTCCATAGCTTGCTTGATCAGATTGAACGTCAGGAATCAGATGCAGAGGCCACATTGCCGGTCATCAGCCCTTCATCTGTGACGCCGACTTCACTTCGTAGTGCATTGCTGCTGGTTGGAAGCCCTCGGATAGAGAAAAGCACCTCATCATCACTTGGCTCATATCTCTTAGAGCAACTGAAAACGCATGGTGTCGAAAGTGAAACGGTCTATATCTACAAGGCTATCAATACCAAAGAGCGGATGGACGCACTGCGTCAGGCGATTGAAAAGACCGATCTGGTCGTTCTGGCTTTTCCTCTCTACGTGGACACACTACCGGCTCCGGTTATTTCGGTTCTCCAGGATGTTGTGAAGAACGATACAGCAAAAACAAAACCGACACGTTTTGCGGCCATCGTCAATTGCGGTTTCCCCGAAGCAAGCCAGAACGCCAGCGCTATTGCGGTCTGTGCCGAGTTTGCCCGTGAAGCTGAATTTGAGTGGATGGGTGGACTTTCTCTTGGCGCGGGAGAGGGGATGGTTCACGCCTGTCCACTTGCAGAACTTGGTGGACAAGGCGCTCCTCTCAGGCGAGCACTGGAGATAGCAGCAGGGGAGCTTGTTCTTGGGCAACCCATTTCCGATAATGCACAGAAGTTGCTTGCCAAACCATTGATGCCGGAATGGATGTACAGGTTAGGTGGCACTATTGGCTGGAAGATGCGGTCAAGAAAGTTCGGTACGCAAAAGCATCTCAAAGCAAGGCCGTACCAGAAAGCGTCATAGGAGTAGGGGATGAGCGTTGCGCTCCCCATTCTTCTCATTTCAGTGGAATTATCCGTACCTTTTCAGTAACTTTCCTTTACAGATCACTACGTTTAAGAGCTTGGATATGGGTATCAAGGAGATCGAAGGAGAACACCAGGACTTCTTGGGTTGTATGGCTCACGGCGCTTCCCGAGGAGAAGCCCTTGCTCATGTAAATGAGGCTCTTCAGCTTTTTTAGAGACAGCGTACAAATTAATAATGAGGTATGTATGCCATTAATATGTGAGTTTTTAGGAATAAAAATTTATATGTATTGGCAAGAACATAATCCACCACATTTTCATGCTGAATATAATGGATTACATGCAGAAATAGATATTTATAACTCAGTAATATTTAAAGGTGCTTTACCTCTAAAACAATTAAAGTTGGTACTTGCTTGGTGTGAATTACATAGAGAAGAGTTAATAATGAATTGGCATAAAGCAGAAAATCATGGAAAATTGATAAAAATAAAACCATTACAATAAGGTGTGATATGATGAATACAATTATTCAGGTATTGCCTGCCGATGATTACAAAGTGTATCTTTACTTTGTAAATGGTGAAGTCAGATTGTTTGATGCAAAAGAATTAGTAGGAAAAGGTGTTTTCAGGATATTAAAGGATAAAAAAATATTTGTTGAGAGATGTACTGTTTTGAATAATACATTGGCATGGGATGTCAAGGGTAATTTTGATCCTTATGAATGTTTGGATCTTGATCCTGAGGTGCTTTATGAAAAATCAATTAAAGTGGATGACCCATTAATTAAATATGCATAATCAAGCTGGGCCACATAATAAGTGCGGATTACGACAAGTAACATGGACTACAGAACTCAATCCAACTGGCGGGAAATCCAGGCCTTTCTTCCAAAAGAATTTCAGCTTGAGTCAGGTCATGAACCCTCTGAAGAGTGGTGGCAATGGCGGGGACATCAGATTCACCTTGACTGTTTTCGCAATCCCAGTGCCAGCGTAAAAGTGATTTTGTTTCACGGAGTCGGCACCAACGGGCGGCAAATGTCAACCATTCTGGGCGGCCCCCTGTTCGGGCGCGGATTTGAAACCATTGCCATCGACATGCCCGAGTATGGCATGACCCGGGTAGCACCGAGTGTACTCGTGACCTACGACGATTGGGTTCAGGCCGGCAGTGACCTCATTGATGTAGAATTTGCAAAAGATCAGCGTCCCATCGTGCTCTACGGTCTCAGTGCTGGCGGAATGCTGGCCTATCATACTTCGGCACTCAGCAAAAAAGTCAAAGGCATTGTGGGCATGACCTTTCTCGACCAGCAAGTACAGCAGGTTCGCGATGAAACGGCGTTAAATTTTCTCATGAGCCGTATCGGTGTACCATTGACCCACTGGGCAGCAAAAACGCCATTGGCAGCACTTCGGATGCCGATGAGTCTGGCCAGCAAAATGTCGGCGCTGGTCAACAATAAAGCCGCACTCAAGGCTTGTTTGAAAGACAGGACGTCGGCGGGCAAATGGGTTACCATGAAGTTCCTCAGCTCGCTCACCACCTACAAACCGGTAGTTGAACCCGAAGCATTTGCTGTTTGTCCGATTTTACTGACCCAGCCGGAAAAAGATAGCTGGACACCCCTGCATCTCAGTGAAATGTTTCTCAAACGAATTAATCGCGTACCAAAAAAAGTGGTAATGCTTGAAAATGCTGGCCACTATCCGCTTGAGCAACCAGGATTGAGGCAGATGTGCGATGCCGTGGTGGATTTCATCAATTCGTGCTGCCTCTGATAATTGGGGATTTTTTTCTTACCTTTCCGCTTCACAAAAAGCAGGCACAACCGATAAATAAACTTTCTGCACATGTCTGATCCTGTCATCAAGCGGGCGCTGGTCTCTGTATCTGATAAAACCGGTATTGTTGATTTCTGCGGGGAGCTCTCACTCCTCGGTGTAGAGATTTTTTCAACCGGTGGAACCCTGAAAACGCTTCAGGATGCCGGAATTGCCGCATCTTCTATCTCAACAATCACCGGATTCCCGGAAATCATGGATGGACGGGTAAAAACCCTGCATCCCAAAATACACGGAGGTCTTCTTGCAGTTCGGGAGAATGCTGACCATTGCAGCCAGGCAAAGGAGAACGGCATCGATTTTATTGATCTGGTTGTTGTTAATCTCTACCCCTTTGAAGCAACCGTGGCAAAACCCGACGTCACCTTCGAAGATGCCATAGAAAATATTGATATTGGCGGCCCCTCTATGCTTCGCAGTGCAGCCAAGAACAACGAATCGGTAACAGTTGTCACCGACAGTGCTGACTACGGGCTTGTTCTGCAGGAGATGAAGGAGAATAACGGTGCAACAGAACGGGCGACACGTCTCCGGCTTGCACTGAAGGTGTTTGAACTCACCTCCCGTTATGATCGGGCCATAGCTTCCTACCTGAATGGTGCTGACCGGGGAACACAGCAGGAGGCTGCTGCTGCGATGACCATAAAGCTTGAAAGGGAACTCGATATGCGTTATGGTGAAAACCCGCACCAGAGTGCCGGATTATATCGTCTGACCGATGGGAATGGAACGCGTTCTTTTGGCGACATTTTTGAGAAACTGCACGGCAAAGAGCTTTCCTATAACAATATGCTCGATATTGCCGCCGCAGCTGCCTTGATCGAGGAGTTCCGTGGTGAAGACCCGACGGTGGTTATCATCAAGCACACCAACCCGTGCGGCGTTGCGCAGGCCCCGACGCTCCTCGAAGCTTACCGCAAGGCATTTTCAACCGACACCCAGGCTCCTTTTGGTGGTATTATCGTTTTTAACCGTCCTCTTGATATGGAAACGGCAAAGGCGGTCAATGAGATTTTTACCGAGATTCTTATCGCACCGGCTTTTGAGGATGGAGTGCTCGATATGCTGATGAAGAAAAAAGACCGTCGGCTTGTGCAGCAGAACCATGCCTTGCCGAAAAGCGGGTGGGAGTTCAAATCCACACCGTTCGGGATGCTCGTTCAGGAACGTGACAGCACAATAGTTGCAAAAGAGGATTTGACTGTCGTAACCAAACGGCAGCCTTCCGGCGAGGAAGTTGCAGACCTGATGTTTGCCTGGAAAATCTGCAAGCACATCAAGTCAAACACCATACTCTATGTTAAAAACCGTCAGACCTTTGGTGTCGGAGCCGGTCAGATGTCGCGTGTTGACTCTTCAAAAATCGCACGTTGGAAAGCCTCTGAAGTCGGACTTGACCTGCACGGATCCGTTGTCGCTTCAGACGCATTTTTCCCGTTTGCCGACGGCCTTCTCGCCGCAGCTGAAGCTGGAGTCACTGCGGTTATACAGCCAGGAGGTTCAATCAGGGATAATGAAGTGATCGAAGCCGCCGATGCCAACAATCTTGCTATGCTCTTTACCGGTATGCGGCATTTCAAACACTGATTTTGATGTTTTCAAACTACTAACGCCAAAATCATAAGGTTTCATTATTTTTTAACTGGTAAAGGCCACTTTACCGGTTCGCTGCTGCGTTTTGGGGAAACTGTGGCAGCTTTTTTTACCGGAGTGGAGGTCATTTCCTTTTCAATATCATCGGCCAACGTTTTGTAAAATAAGTTCATACCTTTTTCATAAGCCCAGTTGAGCATTTTAGCAACTTTTGGTTCTGTCGGTTCAATAGCCATGATTGTTTATTTAAATTTACCCATATTTTCACTTCGACTTCCGTATGTAAACGCATCTCATTTTCTTTTTCACGGTATGAGCCAACCACATCAAGAGGAAGTATAGGTTAAAAATCACTGATTATTGAACATTCATTTTAACAGAGATTCAAAGCAAAAGGGCCTGTTCACCAGAAGATTGCGGTCGGTAAGTCTCATCCAGACTATGAAGATACCATGGAGTGGCTGGACGAAGATTTTGAACCTGAAACATTTAATAAGATCGAGGTAAACGCTCTGCTGTTAAAATATTGTAAATAAATGTTTTGCAATACGTTGCAGTTCAGGCTTCCTCAAGCATGGAGAAAATGGAACATGCATTCGAGGCGATGGCATCCTGACCTGTCTATGCCGCGCTTTCTGTCGCATTGAAGGGCAAGTGTTCAGGATGTTTCAGCCAGTACTTTTTTGCAAAGTTTGTTTGGTCAGCATGACCGTCAAGTAGCCCTTTGACCGAAATATCTTCATCAAGATCGGGCCAATGAATTCCTTCACCTTACCCCGAAAGTTCGTAATGGTTCAGTAATTCATCAATGGCTTTAACAATATTGGCAATAAAATATTTGTCCTATGCTATAGTACCGACGGGGACATCCATGACCTGGGTCGAAGGCCATTGCAATAGCTTTTCTATTGTTTTCAGCTGACCGGGCAAAACTGGATGACCGGAAAAGTTCAAAACGATGTGTTGAACACGATCAGGAATGTTCCCTTTCAGAGTGCGTATCAACTTTTTCCAGAGAGCTTGCAGCAATCGTATCAACCAGGGAATATTTTTTGTTACTGAATATTCTAATAGCTGAATAATCGAAACCACACCTCCTGTAATAGTAAAGAATGTGAGCAGGTTAAGATGAGTTAATAAATCATTCATAGGATGTAATAATGGATGTATTAAATAAAATTAATTAAAAATTCCGCAGTAATAAAGCCGCAGAACAAATCCTGCCTCTAATCCTCCTGACTGTTAAATCAAAGAGTAAGTCTGTAGTAATCGCAAGTACTGTGAAATGTCAACATTGGTGTAATACCTCTATTAAAGCAACAAGACAATACTCTATGAGTGCAATCAGATATAAGGTCTTGTGTCATTTCGAACATAGTGAGAAATCTCATCAAACAAAGTTGGAATACTTTACGAGCATTAATGAGTGCAATTAGATAAAAAGTATTCGAAAAGACGGTCGACTACAACTCTTTACACAAAAAGTTGCAATACTCTATGAGTGCAATTAGATAAGAAGAGCAAATACATGACCATGCCGCAAGTATGGGCGCATCGTGGTCGCAATACTCTATGAGTGCAATTAGATAAGAAGATTCGAAGATGAACACTATTTTGCAAGGGATCTTGCGGAAGCTAAGTCGCAATACTCTATGAGTGCAATTAGATAAGAAGCCCCTACATGGATACAGCATTTCGACGTGGTGCAGGCGATCATGTCGCAATACTCTATGAGTGCAATTAGATAAGAAGCTCCGTCAACAGCAACGGGCACGGTGTATCTGAGCCTGTCAAAGTCGCAATACTCTATGAGTGCAATTAGATAAGAAGAAATACGTCACTCAGTTTGTCCAGGGGAATGGTGGAATGCAGTCGCAATACTCTATGAGTGCAATTAGATAAGAAGAACAGAAAATGAAATCAACCTCTTTGACGATTTACCGTCGCAATACTCTATGAGTGCAATTAGATAAGAAGATGGCAAGATTGATATTCTGCGATTCGAGAACGTTTTAGTCGCAATACTCTATGAGTGCAATTAGATAAGAAGGAGTTTATTTCTTTCGGATTTGACAATCACCCCTATGTAAGGTCGCAATACTCTATGAGTGCAATTAGATAAGAAGCTTGCAAGTTGTGCTCTATACCGTTTGTTTCCTTCTTTTTCCGTCGCAATACTCTATGAGTGCAATTAGATAAGAAGACAACAATCCAGAGTGGACGGGATGGGAGTTTATTGATAGACAGGTCGCAATACTCTATGAGTGCAATTAGATAAGAAGAAGCCAAGAAACGTATTTATTCAACAACGCCTTCAATCTGGGTCGCAATACTCTATGAGTGCAATTAGATAAGAAGTTTCAACTCTATAGATATAGGGATAATCTTAGTGACAAGTCGCAATACTCTATGAGTGCAATTAGATAAGAAGTTTGCAAAGGATGTAACATCGGTAACAAAAAAAGACCAAATAGTCGCAATACTCTATGAGTGCAATTAGATAAGAAGCTTCTAAAAAAATACTTACAAACAAAATGGTTTATTCCGTCGCAATACTCTATGAGTGCAATTAGATAAGAAGGGATGACGAGGAAGGACTTGGAGAACTCATCCTGTGCGAGTCGCAATACTCTATGAGTGCAATTAGATAAGAAGCCAACTCAATAATGGATTCAAAAAGGCTCTGTACTGGACGTCGCAATACTCTATGAGTGCAATTAGATAAGAAGTAAATTGACAAACAAGATAATGAGCAAGATCATAGTACCAGTCGCAATACTCTATGAGTGCAATTAGATAAGAAGTGAATGAAAATTTGAATGAAGTAGCAAAACCAGCTTTGGAGGTCGCAATACTCTATGAGTGCAATTAGATAAGAAGTCGCAAGATCACTTCTCATGTTAAATCTATCATTCACAGCAGGTCGCAATACTCTATGAGTGCAATTAGATAAGAAGAGGAACAACCATAACATCCTCAGCGGCAGAACTTAATATTTTAGGTCGCAATACTCTATGAGTGCAATTAGATAAGAAGTCTACCTCTGGAAACCTGCGTCTGATGAGTGCTGCTGGCGCGAAATCCGGAGGATCGGTATTTTTCAGTAATGTCAAGGGACATGATACTGACTTTTACTGTTTTGAACATCTGTATGTTATACAATAATAGTGGGTTATGCAACACCCGAAGGATAATGGCTCTTGTAATCTTCTCTAAGACATTATAAAGTATAACGTTAATCTCCTATTTTGCGTTTAGTCCGATGCCTCAGACATTATCCTCTGGTTTTTACCATTCTGTCCGGTATGGTTCGTACAGGGTTCTTGTTCCGGCAAGTACTTCGCTGATTTTCACTACTTGCGATTCAATGTGACGCCGTATGTTCATGGCTTTGCCGCTTACTGGGTCATGCGACTCTTCCCACATGCGCTGTTCAAACAGTTCAAGAAATGTTTTTCGTGCTTCATCAGTAAGAAAGCATCCCGCTTTGTCTTTACGATAATAAAAATCCTTGTTTCGCAAAATACCTTTGTTGAGTGTATAGAGTGTCATTGAATCGATAATGGTTCTGAACTCTTCAACCAAGTCATTGATCAGGGCTGGATTGCCCTTGTCTTCAGCGTGCAGAAAGCCGATATATGGGTTTAGGCCTTTCATGCGCACCATCGAGAAGATATTGTTGTGCAGCAGGGTATAGCCAAAGCTGAGGAGGCTGTTGACTGGGTCGGTAGGAGGACGGCGCACCCGGTGGAAGGTGCTTGTGTAAAAGGGGAGCTCTTTTTTGAAGAGGAGTCCGTAGAGTTCAAAGTAGAGTGCTGCAGTTTTGCCTTCGAGCCCTCTGAGCGCCTCCATGTTTTCGCAGGTTTTGGTGTGTTCGGCAAGCGATGTCATAAGAGCGAGGGTGTTGTCGAATTTCTCTTTCAGTTCCCCGTTGCTTTCCCATGCCATGGCTCTTCGTTTCTGGATCATGGTTCGTGAGTTTCTGATTTTAGCCTCTACAATGCGGCTGGCAAGAGCAAAGGTAAAGGGTTCATCGAGTGATCGGAGGTACTGAAAGCGTTCAAGTGCCGAGTTGTCGGCGGTAGTGGCTTCGAGCCTGCCGAAGTAGCTGCCGTGCTGTGAAACAAAGGTAACGGGTATGTTGTTTCTCATGCAGTATTGCATGGATGGCGTGGTGAGTGTGATGTTGCCGAGTACAAGAATCTGCTCTACGCGACGGACAATGATCTCGTTGAGTTGCTGGCCTTGCTTTTCCACGCTGAACCGTTCTCCGTCTTTGCGCAGAGTGCTGCCCTGTTCCTGCAGGTAGAGCGTGTTGAGCAGTGGAGAGTAAAGCTTGTTGAGGGCTTCGTGTTTTTCTTTCTGGCGCTGGTAATCCTCTTTTTCAGTTTGTTCAAGGAACTTGTCAACATCAACCTGCTGTTTTTCAAGGCTTTGGAGCAGTTTTTCGCCGAACTCTGTTTGCTGGAGCGTTTCTTTTGTCACGGTTATGGTGTCGTGTTCGCCGGTTTCAAGCTCGTATACATCAATTTCATCACTCTCGTCGGGGTGCTGCAGGTTTTTCGGAGCTTTGCGGAGCTTCAGTTTGCCGAGCTTGTCGTACCACTCTTCCGGATACATTTTTGTTGGCAGAACAAGTGAACGGATAAAGAGGTAGCCGAGGTATTTGAACCCTTCGGCAAAAGTGGTGATCCGGGTTTTCTCGTTGTTGAGCTGCAGTTTCAGTTCGGCAAGTGCACTCTCCGAAAGCTGGAGAGCTGCTTCGGCTGTTGGTTTTGTTTTGCAGAGAATGAGAAAGTCATCGGCGAACCGGACGAGTTTGAACCCCTCCTTTTCCATGCGTTCATCGAATTTATCAAGGTAGAGATTAGCAAGCATCGGGGAGATAGGGCAGCCTTGCGGAAGACCGGCGGTGTTCTTTTCCCTTGGGGTGTGTCCGTCTACAATTTCCACAGTCAGCCATCTCTTGATCAGGTTGAGCAGCTCTTCATCGTCACACAGTTCATGGAATCGCTGAAAAAGGAGCTGATGATCAACGGTGTCAAAAAAGTTGCTGATATCTGCATCGACTACCCAGTTGTAGCCGAGGTTGCGCAGCCGCTCAATTTCATGGGCCGCCGTCATGCGCGACAAGCCAGGGCGGTAGGCAAAGGTATTGGCTCCAAGTTCCGATTCAACAAGGGGAGTCAAAACAATTGCAGCTGCCGTTTCCGCGACACGGTCCATCACGGTGGGAATCAGGAGGTTGCGGAGTTTTCCGCTTGGTTTCAGCATCACAAGTTTCAGGAGTGGCTGCGGTTCATAGGTGCCGGTGAGCAGTTGCCGGCTGAGGGCGGCAAGGTGTTCCTCAATGCGCCATGAGTAGTCGGTAATGGACTGTTTGTCGTACCCTGCCATACCGTCGTTCGAAACCACCTTGTTCCATGCCTGAAAAAGCGTTTCGGTCAATGCCATCTGGTTGTAAAGCCACCCCATGCGTTGCTCCAGGTTATTGCGGTTGAAAGGTGCTTACAAATTACGTATTATTTGGCTTGATCCTGAATGAAAAGCGCTTGGGGTATGATGCAGTTTATTCTTGTTACCTACGACATCGAAAACGACCGGAGAAGGACTAAAATCCATAAACTTCTTGAAGGGTATGGCTCAGCCGTACAGTACAGCGTCTTTGAATGCTTTATCTCCGAAGATGATTACGCCGAGATGCGCACGCGCCTGCAGAAGCTTCTCGATCCAAAGCACCCGATCGACTCTGTTCGTTATTACGTG
>Ga0364918_10087_pt1 | contig 28236 bp, 29 predicted proteins | sample SorcelJu500001C6_2_FD_206957 | JGI IMG/M metagenome (GOLD analysis project Ga0364918, IMG submission 206957) | Enriched cells from Trout Bog Lake Hypolimnion, Wisconsin, USA - BchlTB.June20.5000.01.C6 | ecosystem: Environmental > Aquatic > Freshwater > Lake > Hypolimnion/Profundal zone | place... | reverse complement strand
AACCGTTGTTCAACGTATTGTTTCTCCGCAGATTTTATTGTGGAAAGATCTATAAGACAGCAATGATAGGGAATATAAAACGAGGAGCGAGGCAGGAGTTTGGTGTGCAACCGTGTTGAAGTAAAATACACATTTTATTATATATATAAAATACCTATTTAATAATCATTTTATCACTATTGTTACTCTATCGTTTCTATTATAAATATGAACATCGAAACGATCTTCCTGGAAAAAACCTGCCAAGAGAAAGACAGCAGTCATGGTCGGATATCGACCGTACGAACGGAATTCGTAGTTGTAGGTCAGCATAACGGCGTTTCGACTTTCTAAAAGTTGAATTGCAATTGCTGTTACATTGACAGACATGATAGATAATTTCAAGATTACAGCGATATTGTAACCGAGATAAATATTTCTTACCCTGAAAAATTAAACAAATACAAGGAGACATGCTATGCCTTTAATACAGTTGGTGATAATTCTGGTTGCTATTGGGGTGGTATTAGGGGTGATAAACAGATACATACCCATGCAAACCACTATTAAAAATATTCTCAATGCTGTCGTTATTATCGCAGTAATCATCTGGCTGTTAAATGTGTTCGGACTTATAGGAAATCTCTCAACAATTCATATTGGAAAATAGACAGTTGAAGACCAAAAACGAGTAATTAAGTTCTGGTGCACATCCGTGATGTGAACAGCAACAGAATGATCATTGGTCGGCAGAGCATATCCGACCAATGAAAGATTACGCCCTAGGCACTTCAACTGTCAAAGCGGGATCGCTAAGTGGAGCCAGCATGAACAACCGATTTATCTGTATCCATGGGCATTTTTATCAACCCCCCAGAGAAAGCCCCTGGCTGGAGGCCATAGAAATCCAGGATTCCGCGTTTCCCTACCATGACTGGAACGAACGGATTTCAGCTGAATGCTACGCGGCAAATGCCGTGTCGAGAATCTGGGATATGGAAGGACGAATCATTCAACTGGTGAACAATTATGCCCGCATAAGTTTTAATTTTGGCCCGACTATCCTGCTTTGGATGCAGAAATATGCCGCCGACGTCTATGAGGCCATCCAGGAGGCTGACAGACAGAGCATGGAAAATTATTCTGGTCATGGATCTGCGCTGGCCCAGGCCTATAATCATATGATTTTGCCACTGGCCAACAGCCGCGACAAGAAAACCCAGATTGCCTGGGGAATAAAGGATTTTGAGTATCGCTTTGGGCGTAAGCCCGAAGGGCTGTGGCTCCCTGAGACTGCTGTCGATCTTGAATCCCTGGACATCATGGCACAGCATGAAATCGTCTTTGCCATACTTTCTCCCAGTCAGGCCCAGCAGGTTCGCTCCATTGAGGGTGAGGAATGGCAAGACGTCAGTGGTGGAAGAATCGACCCCGGAATGGCCTACCAGATATCGTTGCCGTCAGGCCGCAAGATGAGCCTCTTTTTTTACGATGGACCCATTTCTCAAGCTTTGGCTTTCGAGGGATTGCTCAATAACGGCGAAAATTTTGCCAACAGGCTGTTGTCCGCCTTCCCCGACGACCAAGATTCTCCCCGCCTTGTCCACATCGCCACAGATGGCGAAAGTTATGGACACCACCATCACGGTGGCGACATGGCCCTCGCTCACGCCCTTCATTACATAGAATCCAATAAACTTGCGCAGTTGACAAATTATGGACAATACCTGGAGGCTCATCCGCCGACGCATGAAGTGGAAATATTTGAGAACAGTTCGTGGAGTTGTGTCCACGGCATAGAACGTTGGCGGTCGGATTGCGGCTGTAACAGCGGAGGCAATCCGGGCTGGAACCAAGCCTGGCGGGCTCCCCTGCGTACGGCGCTGGACTGGCTCCGAGATACCGTAAACCCGGCTTATGAACAACTGGCGGGTCGGCTCCTGACCGATCCATGGGCGGCCCGGGATGCTTATATCGACATCATTATCGATCGATCACCCGAACGAATCAGTCAATTCTTGAAACGCCATGCGATCCGCTCCTTGAGCTATGAGGATGAGATAACGGTTCTGAAACTCATGGAACTCCAGCGGCACGCCATGCTCATGTACACAAGTTGCGGCTGGTTTTTTGACGAGCTTTCCGGAATTGAGACGGTTCAGGTCATTCAATATGCGGGCAGAGTTTTGCAACTGGCCGACCAGCTTTTTACCGAGGCCTTCGAGCCCGATTTTCTCAAACATCTTGAACTTGCCAAGAGCAATCTTCCTGAACACGGTAATGGCCGTGCGATTTACGAAAAATTTGTCAGGCCTGCCATACTCGGCTTGACTGCTGTTGGTGCTCACTATGCCATCAGCTCTCTGTTTCAGGACGACGGTGAACGGAAATCAATCTATGCATATTCTGCCGATATGGAGGACTACCGGATTTTCCAGGCCGGCAGCACCAAGCTCGTAATCGGACGGGCAAAAGTCACGTCAGAGGTGACGCGGATATCCACGAGCTTGTGCTTTGGCGTCCTGCATCTTGGCGATCACAGCATCAGCTGCGGCACCGGAGAATATCAGGGGGCGCAAAAGTATGAGGCGCTTGTCAAAGAGCTTTCAGATGCCTTTGCCGGAGCTGATTTCCCCAAGACCATACTTTTGCTGGGAAAGCACTTCGGGGCGTCCACCTATTCTTTGATCTCGCTTTTTGCCGATGCCCGGCGAAAAGTCCTCGGCATGATCATGGAGCCGACTCTAAGAGAGGGGGAAGCTGCATACCGCGCGCTTTATGAGCACCACGCCCCCTTGATTCGTTTTCTGACCGGCTCCGGCACGCCACGGCCCAAAGTATTGTCGGTCGCAGCGGACATCTGCTTGAATGCCAAGCTCCGTAAAATGTTTGACGGGGAGGGGCTTGACCCTGAAATGGTTAGACCGCTTCTCGAGGAAGCACGGCTGGCCGGCGCAAATCTGGATGCGACAGCCTTAGGCGTGCTGCTGTCAGGCAATATTGAGCGCCTGGCCGATCAACTCTTCGAACAACCTGAAGACGTCTCACTCATGGAAAAATTGAACAAGGCTGCAAAACTGGTCCGGACATTGCCCTTTGAGGTTAATCTCTGGAAAACCCAGAATATCTGCTTCAAAATCCTGCACACCTGTTGCTCCGACTTCAAGGAGAAATCCGCCTCAGGCGATGAAAATGCTCGAGAATGGATCCATCACGCCACGATCTTGGCTGAGAATTTCCGAATCCGGCTCCCCTCATGGTTGCATTGAAATATCACATTAACAGCGAAGACTCTTGGTGAATATCCCAACCGCGACCTGTCGAATTCAGTTTACTCCGTCGTTTGGTTTTCAAGCTGCGAGAGCAGTCATTGCCTACCTGAATGATCTGGGAATATCAGACATATACGCTTCGCCCATATTTAAAGCCGTAAAAGGCAGCTCTCATGGGTACGATGTGGTGGACCCCAATCGCTTAAATCCAGAGTTGGGAAACCTCTCCGACCTTGAGGCATTAGCCGCTGAGCTGAAAAAATACAAGATGGGCTGGATTCAGGATATTGTCCCGAATCACATGGCAATAGATTCTGAAAATCAGATGTTGATGGACATCATGGAGAATGGTGCCTGTTCCCCGTATTTTCAGTTTTTTGATGTGGATTGGGATCATCCGGCCGCCAGCCTGAACAAGAGAATGCTCGCGCCGTTTCTGGGCAGGTTTTATGGGGATTGCCTCGAAGATGGAGAGATCGCACTTCAATTTGGGCCTGATGGTTTCAAGGTCGCCTACTACAACCTCGCTTTTCCTTTGCGGATAGAATCCTATCCCGATCTTTTTCATAAATTACCCCAGTTGAAAAAGAAACTCGCCGAAGACGATCCCGACTTCATCAAACTTCTCGGCATCCTTTATGCCTTGAAGCTGCTCTCTTCGAGCAGTGAATTCGAAGAACGCTCCGTTCAGATTAAAATGATTCACCGAATATTGTGGGAACTCTATACCAGTAACTCCGTACTACGAGCATTCATTGACCAAACCGTTTGTTCCTTTAACGGTGAAAAAAGGAAGGCTGAGAGTTTCAACGCCCTTGATGCCCTTCTCTCCCAACAACTCTTCAGGTTTTCATTTTGGAAAGTCGCCGCAGAAGAAATTAATTATCGCCGTTTCTTTTGCATTAATGGGCTGATTTCACTGAGGATGGAAGACGAACACGTTCTCGAACACACGCACGGATTGATTTTCGATCTGATCGAAAGAGGAATTGTTACCGGGTTGCGAATCGATCATATTGACGGGTTGTACGATCCGACGGACTATATTCTGAAAATACGAGCAAGGGCACCCCAAGCCTATATCGTTGTTGAAAAAATACTCGATCCCACAGAAGCTCTTCCCCGATATTGGCCGCTGCAGGGTACGACGGGGTATGATTTTTTAAATTACGTCAATGGGTTGTTTTGTCAGAAAAAAAATGAACAGGCGTTTGGCAAAATTTATGCCGGCACAACTGGTTCCATGTCGCCTTACGAAGATGTGGTGCGCAACAACAAAAAACTTATAATTCAGGAGGATATGGCGAGTGATGTCCACAACCTCGCTCTGCTCCTGAAGAAGATCTCCAGTCGGGACCGTCATGGAAGCGACATAACCTTAAACGCGCTAAGAAGGGCATTGACCGAGGTTCTTGCAGTTTTTCCGGTATATAGAACCTACATCAGCGAAATATCAGTTTCGGCCACTGACCGAAAAACCATTCTGGATGCGGTGGATAAGGCCAGAGCCTATTTTCCCGCCCTCCTGCACGGTTTCACTTTTGTCCGTAGATTTCTTCTCCTGGACTTTCCCGATTATGTTCAGGAAGAAGAGAAACGGGACTGGTTGCACTTCGCCATGAGATTCCAGCAATTCTCCAGTCCGGTAATGGCGAAGGGGGTCGAAGATACTACCCACTATGTCTACAACCGGCTCTTGTCGCTCAATGAGGTGGGCGGCCGACCGGATCTTTTTGGCTGCTCTCTTGAAGAATTTCACAACTTCAATGCGAAGAGAAAAGAGTTGTGGCCGGATTCTTTAAGCTCGACCGAGACGCACGACACAAAAAGAGGCGAAGACGCTCGCGCCAGAATTAATGTGCTCTCGGAGATGCCAGGGGAGTGGCTGAAACAACTCCGGACCTGGATCAAGATCAATAGAGACAAAAAGCAGCGAGTCCTCGGCGTAGCCGTCCCGGATAGAAATGACGAATATTTCCTCTATCAGACTTTGATTGGAGCCTATCCCTTTGCAGATGTGGATTATCCCAAGTTTGTTGAGAGAATGAAGAATTATATCGTCAAAGCTGTCCGAGAGGCCAAAATCCATACCGCCTGGTTGAAACCCGATACTGAATACGAGGACGCTTATATTGCCTTTGCTGAAAAAATCTTAGCCCCTTCAGAAAGCAACCCCTTTCTGAAAGAATTCATCCCGTTTTGCCAAAGAGTTTCTCACTACGGGATACTCAATTCCCTTGCGCAAACCCTGATGAAGATTACCTCCCCCGGTGTGCCTGATTTCTATCAGGGATCTGAACTCTGGGATCTGAGCCTGGTGGATCCTGACAACCGCCAACCGGTTGATTTTGAAAAAAGACGCGCTATGTTGACCGACATACGTCAGCAGGATGACGCTGACCTTGGTCGACTCGTCCAAAGTCTTCTTTCCGACAGAGAGAACGGCAAGATTAAACTCTTTCTCATATATCGGGCGCTCAAAGCAAAAAAAGCAAATGGAGAACTCTTCCGTTCGGGCGCATATATCCCCCTTGAGTCATCAGGAAAATACAGAAGCCATGTCATTGCCTTTACCTGGAAATATCATAAGCAATGGGCCTTGGTCATTGCCCCGAGGTTTTTGAGTACCTTAATTTCCGAGGGAGATTTTCCTCTGGGAAAACAGGTGTGGCAGAACACAGCGGTGATAATGCCTGACGGCGCCCCTACAGCCTGGCAAAATGTCCTCACCAACGAGGAGGTTATTTCTGCGGACAGGGGGGTTCTTGTCGGAGACATATTGCGCAGTTTTCCGGTAGCTTTGCTTATGGGTGAAGGAGGGGTTGTGTAAACACTTGAGCGAACATTTATGAACGCGGTGATGGAACAATTCAAAACCTGGTTCATTAATAAGCAGGTCAGTTAGGAGAAATCCTAAAAAGGCCAACTGACCCGGCAGCCTCTTACCTTCGAGCACCTTCCTGGTGCGTGTGGCGTTTCCTTCATGGTGAAAAGGCTTCATGATGAATCCCTTGAGTCCTTCGACATACGCCTGTTTTTCACTGATGAGCGGGTTGTAATCGGTGTAAAGGACAATGGGGAGGCATGAACCTATCTGAAACATCCTCTTGCCAGTGATCACGAGATCGAACTGATCCGGCTGAATTCTGGAATAGAGCCAAGTCCTCCAGGCTGCTAGTCAGCATCGTCATAGGCTATCCCCAATCAATCGAGCATCGCCTTGCTCAGATGAGTCAGCATCTTCTCGTTGTCAATTTTGACGAGACCATCCTGCGTCTGGTTCTGGTCCTGCCGGGCAGCATCAATGATTGAATGGCCAAGCACCCTGCGGGTCTATCTGGCAACCGGCGCGCCACTGACATGCGCGGTGGTCCGAATCGCACACCCTTGAGCGTGAGCATGAAGTCCCTTGCAGTTCCCCTCAACAGGTTAACAGGGACGTTGTCAATGAGAGGTATCATAATGAGGATAAAGCTATTACTAAGGGGAAAATTGCCCTGGTAAATGAACAAGCCGGTCAACGGATGGCCGCTCTCTGTTAGCCATCCCATCGACCGACTGTGGATCCTGAATTTTCGACGGAGGACCGCGTGGAAATCGTTGCAATCATAATCGGCATCACTTTAATTCTCGTCGTCCTTTGGGAGGGGTTCGAGACTATCATCCTGCCGCGTCGTGTGACGCGTCGCTTCCGGCTCACCCGATTTTTCTATCGGAACAGCTGGCACCCGTGGTTGAAGATGGTCAATGCCCTGATTCCCCAACGGGAGCAAGAAACTTGGCTGAGCTATTTTGGCCCACTATCGCTCTTGGTGCTGTTAAGTCTTTGGGCCGGTGTTCTGATCAGCGGCTTTGCCCTCATATACTGGGCTCTCGGCTCAGCGGTTCGGACCGTGGACGGGGGATTTGGTTTCCTCACCGATCTTTATCTCAGCGGCACCACCTTTTTCACTCTTGGGTTAGGTGACGTCCTCCCTCGCACCTCCTTGGCGCGTCTGCTGATGGTGGTCGAATCAGGAATGGGATTCGCCTTTCTTGCCTTGGTGATCGGCTATCTGCCGGCCCTCAATCAATCCTTCGCCAGCCGGGAAGTTAGCATCTCGCTCCTTGACGCCCGCGCCGGTTCGCCTCCCACTGCCTCGGAAATGCTTCGCCGCCACGGTCACGAACGGGGGAACGAGGCACTTCGGCAACTCCTGCACGAATGGGAACGCTGGTCGGCGGAGTTGCTCGAAGGGCATCTTTCCTACCCGGTCCTCGCCTATTTCCGTTCCCAGCATGACAATCAGTCGTGGCTCGCGGCTTTGACCGCGATTCTCGACACCTGCGCACTGATAATGGCCGGATTGGAAGGGGCTTGCGAGCGCCAGGCGGAATTGACCTTTGCCATGGCCCGCCACGCCGTGATAGATCTCGCTCTGGTTTTCAGAACTGATCCAATTGATCCGAATCCGGACCGATTACCACCTGAGAGGCTGGCGGAGCTACGTCTCCTCCTGGCCAGCAAAGGGCAACAATTAAACGAGGGAGATGCTGTCGGCCGAAAACTACGAGAACTACGCCTGCTGTACGAACCGTACCTCAATGCGTTGGCTGCCCACTTTCAGGTTAGCCTTCCGCCATGGATCGCCGAAGAAGAGTGGGTGGATAACTGGCAGGGAGATTTGAGGAAGCAGTTCATGCCAGGCATACGCAGCTAGCCGCAGCAAAGCCCGTCGGCAAGGGATTAATCGATTGGTAACCAAAAAAATAGAATGACATTGCTCAAATAATCGGCTTCGACACGTAACACCTTTCACTCATCCCATGGAGATGCGTCATGACTATGCATGCGATCAAAGACGTTCTGGCCTGGTGTGCAGGTCTCAACTATTTAATTTTATTCATCTGGTTCGCCATATTTGTCTTGGCCCATGACTGGATGTACGAAATGCATGGCCGCTGGTTCAAGTTTTCGGTAGAAACCTTTGACGTCATTCATTACGCCGGACTTGCTATTTACAAGATTGGCATAATCCTGTTCAATCTGGTGCCGTTGGTGGCAATCTGTTTGGTTTCGTGACATTGTTCGCGATAGTTCCAGTCAGTCGCTGCAGACGATGCCCCTGATGATCAACCAACAGAAATGACGGTGAAGAAGTATCCATCAAGTACCAGCTCTTTGTTGCACCTCAGATTTGCAAGCGTACTGCGGGCAGATTGGGGAAATAGTACATTTGAGCCTCAATTTTGAGGTTGCCCAACCTGGAGGAATTGTCTTGGAAATTGACCCAATGGAAGCAGTTGAACAGGCTGAAAAACAAGGGAATTTTGCCAAGCGTTTGAATATGGTTATTGCCGTAACTGTAGCCATCCTTGCTTCGTTCCTGGGAATTTGCAAAGTCAAGGATGATAATATAGTCCAAAGCATGCAACAGATGCAGGCCAACAAACTTGACCACTGGGCTTATTATCAGGCACGCAATATCCGCGAAGAGGTTGCGAAAGCGACCCTTGTGCAATTGCAGCTGGCCGCAAGCATTTCGACGGCCGAACAGAAACGGTATCAGCCAGCAATTGAAGCCTATGAGAAAATAGCGACTGAACAGCGTCAAAAGAAAGACGAATTGAAGGCGCAGGCCGATCAGGATCAAAAGGATTATGATGCGGCGAATTTTAGAGATGACCAGTTTGATCTGTCGGACGCGCTGATCGCAATTGCAATTTCAATGCTGGCCGTGACCGCATTGACTCGACAGTGGTGGCTCTATTTTTTTTCATTGGGCCCCAGTGCCCTCGGCATTTTCATGGGCCTTTCTGGTTTTGCCGGATGGGCGATTCACCCCGATGCGTTGATACGCTTACTGTCATAACCTGCTAATGACGCACATTAAATTACGTATTCGGCCAGGAGGTATTCATGATTACTATCATTGTAGAGTTTAAGCTTCCCCACATACTTTCCCGAGAACAGGCTCGTGAGACCTTTCTAAGTACTGCCCCCAAGTACAAAGGCATGCCGGGCTTAATTCGAAAATACTATTTCATATCGCAGGATGGAGCTCGAGCCGGTGGTATCTATCTATGGGAGTCCCGTGAAGATGCTGACCGAATGTATACTGAAGAATGGAGATCATTTGTCCGTGAAAAATACGGTACGGAACCATTGCTGACCTACCTGGATTCGCCCGTGGTTGTTGATAATGTTTTGCATGAGATTATTGCTGATTCTTGACAGTGAAGGGGGTGCTCATCGCAGCCAAGACAAGGCAGGAGAGCAGGGCTCTCAGCCGTCCTCTCTCCCCCTCCCCGTTTCATTCTGCGGCACGTTGATCATGCACAGATTTCTTTCAGCTTGGTTATTTGAGAAGAGAACTCTGGGTCCTTTGAATTTTTCAAGTAAGCAAGGGAAACCGCTGCCATTAGTAACCGGATATCGAAGGAAAGGTGGCCTCGTCGAAATCTGGGGGAGCCTCTAATGACCGGCAAAGACCCACGCCAAAGAAGCAGTCTGCTTGGGGAGCGATGATCGTGAGTTCAAGCAATGCAGACAAAAAAAAGACACTTGAACAACCTGGGGCAGGTTTCAACCTCGGGAGAATAGTTTCAAGTCCCAGTGACGGTTCCTGTCTGGATACTGTGCAACTCGGTCAGTTGGAACAATCTTTTCGGCAATGGGTGGAGACCTCCTCTCGCCGCGATGTCCGTTTTTCCCGTCGTCGGATTCTGCTCGTTTTTCTCCTTATCCGTTATACCGGAGCCAAGCTGAATGAAATCCTTTCTCTTGACCCCTTCATTGATATCGATGCCGATCATCAGATGGTTTGCATTCGCGATTTGGAACCAGGGACACAGGGCTGTATTCGAAAAATTACCATTGCCGAGCATTTGAACAAAGAAATCCAGACCCAATTAGCTGATCCCTTGTTCAGGAATTCCTTAACCAACTTGTTTGCTGTTGATCCTGCCTTTGTCCGACGAAAATTTTATGAACGCGCAGAGGCCTGCGGCTTTTCAAAACGCCTTGGCAGTCCGGAAATGATCCGGAGGGCGAGAGCAGTGGAATGGATGCAAAGCAATATGCCGTTACCAGCAGTACAGAAACTTCTTGGGCATTCCACTCCCAATTTAACCACAGCGTACGTTTCATTCTCCGAAGAAGAACTGCATCGTGTGACCAAGCTCTTTGTGGAGCGGGAATCGACCAGGAAAACCAGTGCGAGGAACGCATTTTTGGGTAAGATTGTCGAAATCCAACGAGGTGATATTCAGTCGCTCGTCTGCCTCCTCAGTCTTGGCGGCTATACCTTAACCGCCATGATCACCAACAACAGCCTGGAACGATTGGGTCTGCAGGTGGGCGGGCTCATCATGGCAGAGGTCAAGGCGCCATGGGTTATCCTCCATCGCGGCGGGACAGACACCCCTCACAGTGCGGAGAACCGGTTTTATGGAGAAGTAATACGCATAAACAGGGGGAAGGTCAGTGTGGAATTTGTCGTTCGGATCGGTGACGGAACGGAATTATGTTCCTTAATTTCCGCCGCCAGCAGCAAGGCGCTTGATCTTAAGGTTGGAGATTCGGTATTTGCACTTTTTAACTGTTTTGCCGTCGTTCTTCATGCCTACTAAAAAAAGTGTCAACCAAAGGCCGGCGGAAACTTTTATCCATCCGCTCACGCTCGGCACCGAAGAGAAAGGCGGCACCGGATCGACCAAGCTGTACCGGAAAAAAGCACATACAGGTGCTCCTCCCTCTGGGGTGAGAGCAGCAAACTGGAAATCAAGCAACAGCAGGATTCAGATTCGGATAAAGTATGGAATACCTGTGAGCACAACCCCGAGTATGACAAGAATGATGGTGTTGGAGATAAAGTATGGGTAGACCATGAGGATTAGCCCGCAGACAAGAGGGATGATCGCTTTCTGCTTCCTGCCGTAAACAAAAAATCCAAGCCCGAATGATCCGAACAGCAAACCCCACAATAGCGATGACGTGTTCATTGCAGCCTCAACAAGTTCCGTTTCAGATGACTCCGTCTGTTCTGAGCTTTTCCTGAACAACTTCGTCCATTCCTATCCCCGAGAGAATGTCGGCGGTGTGCTCACCGAGTTCCGGGGCGTGGCTGCGGATAGTTCCTGGAGTTAAGGACAATTTGGGAGCGACACCCATTTGGCGATATGCCCCCCAACGTTCATGCATGAGGTCCACGACCATCTGGCGTTGTCGCACCTGCTCATCTTGCATTACCTCCTCCAGGTTCAGGACAGGTTCGCAGCAGCAATCGGTATCGATGAACAGTTGAATCCATTCGGCCTGGGTCTTTTCTCGAAACAGATCTGCTACCTGTTGTTGCAATTCCTGTTGATGGGGGCCGGGTTCAAAATAGTTGGGGTGGTTCCAGTCAGGACGACCGACACGTTGACAAAACAGTTGCCAAAATTGTGGCTCCAATGCACCCAAAGACATATAGCGGCCATCACGCGTTTGATAAAGATTGTAGCAGGCGAAACCATGATTGAGGAAATCGTCGCCCTGACTCGGTGTGATTCCATCGGCCAGATACTTTCCCCAGCGCAGGCAATGCCAGGTGAGGGCACCATCGGCCATGGCCATGTCGATGTACTGGCCCTTGCCCAACCGTTCCCTGGCAAAGAGGGCGGCAGCTATACTGAAGGCCGCGTATAACGCGCCACCACCCAGATCTGCAATCTGCACCCCCGAGATGGTCGGGTTGCCTTGCTGGCCGCTATAGGAAAGCACGCCATTAAGCGCAAGATAGTTGATGTCGTGGCCTGCCCGTTGCGCCCGCGGTCCATCCGCACCGTATCCAGTGATAGCGCAGTATATCAGGCGCGGGTTGATTGCCTGCAACTCTTTGTATCCCAAGCCTAACCGGTCCATGACTCCTGGACGAAAACCTTCCAGTACGACATCGGCATCTGCCACCAGCCGCTTGAAGATGTCTTTAGCTTCCTGCTTCTTCAGATTTAAAGCCAGAGACCTCTTGTTGCGATTCAAAACGATATGGAACCCGCTGTTTTTTCCAAGAAGCGGCGGCCACCAACGGATGTAGTCCCCGCCATTAGGATCTTCCACCTTGATCACATCGGCTCCAAAATCTGCCAGCATCATGGAGCAAAACGGCCCCGGTAGAAGACGCGACAGGTCCAACACTTTCACTCCGGTGAATGCAGCCGTCATAGAGATCTCCTTTGAATGCAACGTGTAGTTTTCTTGTTCTGAAAAGATGGCCTTGCCAGCACGTTGGCGGCCCCACCTCTCTTTCCCTTTGGATTAATTCTGCTTTGTGATGAAGTCGTTGCCTTCGATTTCCATTTCCTTATCGGAAAATCGCGCCCCAGAGACAAAAACAACCAGCAGTAGTTCCAATAACCAGTATCACCAGCTCCGCGGTGCAAAGAAACTTTGGAGAATCCAGGTCTCGCCAGTACATGCCCGTGTTTTGCCCCTGACACAGATCAGCATGTAGCCTTCATCAAGATTTCCGCTACCTGCCGTGCTTTTTCCAAACTTTCAGGCTGGTTATTCTTTAAATCATCCACACCCCGTAACCCTCCAAACACCAGCGGTTCCATCGTGTGAAACCCGAGGAAGGAAAACATTTTGTTCACATAGTCAAAATATTGTGAAAATCTGGATAGGTCAGGCTGCCCTTGGGTATAGAGGGATACCAGCCGTTGTCCTTTAAGCCTGGACGAATAGTCCGGTTTGAGCAATGGCATCAGGCGATCGGTAGAGAGCTTGGCCTGAGCGGTCATTTGCCACATGTACACCGGTGAGGCGAGTATCACCGCATCGGCGTCAAGAATATCTTTAAGAATTTGATTCATATCATCTTTGATGGCACATTGCCCCTCGTGCCCTACTTTTCGGCAATGATAGCATGCCTGGCAGCCCTTGATGGTGAGCTTGTTAAGGTGATAGGTGTTTGTGGCAGCACCATTTGCTTCGGCTTGTTTTAAAATTGCACTCAGCAATTGGGCCGAATTGCCTTCGAGACGAGGACTTGCGTGGATTCCAAGTATTTTCATTATATCACCTGAAGTGGTTCGTAAATTAATTCTTTATAAAATTGTTTGTTCCTGTTGTTGCGTCCAGTTACATGCATAAAAAAAATCCCTTTTGCTCCTCTCTGTTCATTTCAGGCTCATCGCTTTTTCAGGGCAGATCTCCTGGCAGCAGAAACAAGCAATACATTTGTCAGCATCCACGACAGGAACTGTTTCCCGCATGGCAAGTGCCGCTACGGGACAATGCTCTATACAGGCCCCACACCCCGTGCAAAGTCCCGGGTCAGCTTCAGGCTTGACTTGAGCCTTGGCATTCATCAACTCCCGAATCGCCTGGTTGCCCATAATGGCCTCGCCACCTAAAGGGGGGAGCTTGAAATTGGCCAACGTCACCATTTCTCCATCTATTTGGATCATGTGTTCTGCGAAGTCGCCGAGACCGAACTCCTTAGCTTTTTGCAAAAAACGAAGGCGAGCAGGATCAATCCCCATCATTCTTGCGACCACCGCATCCAGAGCCACTCCATTGTCTGCGGCAAGGACAAGACCGATCTCCCGCAGCTCAGGTGACGCCGGACCATTCCCTTCCATGCCCACAACTGCATCCATGATGAAAAAATCTGGAACCCGCAGACGGAAAACCTCGACGATTACCTCATGGAAACGCTCTGGAGTACCGGCGAGTTGGTGCAGTCGTGCTTTTTGGGCACCAGGCAAGATGCCATAGCTATTCTTAATGGCGCCGGTCATGACGGTAAGGCCATGGGTTTTAAACTTGGGCAGGCTGATAAGGATATCCGCATCCATGATTTCTTTTGAAACGCCTACCTCAGGCATGAACTCAGGATTAAAGGCAAGGTGTTGGGTGGTGTCACCAAGGTTCTTGTAATATCCTTTTGCCGCAGTCATCAAACCGGTTGTTGCAAAGCTGTTCTCATTGTCTCCGTAATTAAACAAGCCGGGATTATCTCCAACCACAATTTCGAGTGGGTTCATCTCCTCAATTTTTTCAATGACCGCCCGCAATAAAGCCGGGTTAGTCACAATATGCTCTTCCGCTTTGGACGTCCGGAGCACATTAGGCTTGATAACCACTTTTTTCCCGGCAATATCCTGGGGAAAAAGCTCAAAAGCTCGATTAACCGCTTCTCGACAGTTCTCATACGTTGCCGGATGAATCATGACACGATGCATATTTCCTCCTTTTCCAATTTAGATGGGAGTCAGGTGCTGCGCATAGAAAGAGAGACGCGGCCTCTCTTGGCATCCACTTCCAGCACCCGCACCTGAACCTGTTGTCGAACCTTGACCACTTCCGCCGGATCCTTGACATAACGGTCGGCAAGCTGACTGATATGGACAAGGCCATCCTGATGTACGCCAATATCCACAAAGGCCCCAAATCTGGTCACATTCGTCACGATGCCGGGAAGGCACATTCCCTCCTCCAGATCTTCCAATTTCGTAACTTCGTTGGCAAAGGCAAAGGCTTCAAATACTTGCCGTGGATCGCGACCCGGTTTGTCCAATTCGGCCATGATGTCATGCAAGGTCGGCAACCCGACCTCATCATTCACATAGCGACGAAGTTCGATCAATTGTCGTAATTTTTCATTCTGCATGAGCGCCGATACCGTGCAACCGCAATCCTTGGCCATTTGCTTGACGATTCCATATCGTTCCGGATGAACACCTGAACGGTCAAGGGGATTTTTACCATCATGAATACGTAAAAAACCGGCGCATTGCTCAAAGACCTTTTTGCCAAGACGGGGGACTTGCAACAGTTGTCGCCTCTCCGTGAAGGGGCCTTTTTCCCTGCGGTATGCAAGGATATTGGATGCCAACACTTCCCCTAGTCCAGAGACCAGGGCGAGGAGTTCCTTGCTGGCACTGTTCACCTCAACACCAATTTTATTCACGCAACTGATAACCACATCTTCCAGGCTCTGTTTGAGCGCTTTTGGGTTGACATCATGCTGATACTGACCAACGCCAATGGCCTTCGGATCAAGCTTGACCAGTTCTGCCAACGGATCTTGCAAACGTCGACCGATGGAAACAGCGCCTCGGACCGTGATATCGTGATCCGGGAATTCCGCACGGGCGATTTCCGAAGCGGAATAAATGGAAGCGCCGCTTTCATCGACCATGGAGATAACCACTTCTGGCGGAAGCTGTAAGCCACGAACAAAGGATTCCGTCTCTCGACCCGCCGTGCCGTTGCCAATAGCTATGGCCTCAATATGATATCGCTCGCATAACCGGGTCACTGTTTGCGCGGCTTCCTCCTGTTGCTTTGGGGAGAGTGTGGGGTAAATGGTGGTACAATGCAGCAACTCTCCCTGTTTGCCCAAACAGGCCAATTTTGCCCCCGTTCGAAACCCTGGGTCTAAAGCCATGGTCCGTTTTTGACCTAGTGGGGCAGCCAGCAGCAATTCCCGTAGATTTTCTGAAAAAACCGTGATGGCTTCGAGATCTGCCTGTTTTTTCAAATTGGATCGGAGTTCATTTTCAAGGGATGGAGCGAGCAACCGTTTGTAGCTCTCTTCCACAGCCAGGGCCACCTGTTGCCCTGCTACCCGATTGGAACGAACAAGATGACGATGCAGGATCTCCAGCGATTCGGCCTCGGGGGGGCGGAACGAAAGGCTCAGTATTTTTTCATGCTCACCTCTGAACATGGCCAGCAATCGATGGCCGGCAACCTTGCCAACCGGTTCCTGCCAAGCAAAATAATCTCTGAATTTACTGCCACTCTCCTCCTGGTTTTTCACCACTGTCGAGGTGATCATTGCTTTCCGATGAAAAACAGCGCGGAGCCGAGCGCGGACAGCAGCATCTTCACTGACCCATTCTGCAATGATATCACGGGCACCGGCCAAAGCCTCCTCAATCGTGGCCACCTCCTTAGACAGATTGATAAATGCTTCAGGCTCCACCTTCCTCTGATCCTGCGCATAGAGTAATTCCGCCAATGGCTCAAGTCCCTTTTCCTTGGCTATTTGTGCGCGGGTTCTTCGTTTGGGACGATAGGGCAAGTAAACATCTTCAAGGGCGGCAAGATCAGTCGCCGCGTTGACCAACCGCTGCAGGGCATCATCCAACAGCTCGCGCTCGCTCAGCGAAGCAAGGATAGTGGAACGACGCTTTTCCAAATCGGCCAGCTCACCCCTGCGATCACGAATAGCGGTAATTTGCACCTCGTCAAGAGAGCCGGTGGATTCCTTACGATAACGGGCAATAAATGGAACTGTGGCACCATCATCCAGCAAAACCGAGACAGTTTGCACCTGCTCGGGCCGAATACGCAACTCATTGGCAATGGTCTGTTGGTCGTGTCGCATCATATTTTTTTCCGGAAGCATATTTTCTCGGTACTCTTGAAAGAAGATGGCGGTGGATTCGATGTAGAGGAAACTTGAATTACAACTAGGATCCTGACGTTACGATACACCTAGAGTGAACCGCTTGCGGAGTGATCAGGGTCCTGGAGCAGGATGAACCGAGGTTTGAGTTGGCCATCGACTTCAACCTGTTCAATGAACATCACATACGGGCGTATCCATAGACCTGATTGGTTATAGAGCGGGCGATAGATGACCATCGGCTCAAGTGTCTCGCTATGGCGAGCAACGGCCAAGACCTCATATTCCCCTCCCTTGTAGTGGCGGTAGCGACCAAGGGGAATTGAAGGCAGCAAAGGAAGATTACTCATGTGATCAGCGCCTTATCTTTAAGATAAACCACGGCCGCAGGTTGGGTGAAACGCTAAAATTTAACAATCTACCCTTCAAACCTGATTCAGTTCCCACTCTTGAACTCCGCCACCACGGCCTGGAGCGAGGTTTTGGCGTCGCCGAAGTACATACGGGTATTTTCCCCATAGAACAGGGCATTTTCGATGCCGGCAAAACCAGCATGCATCGAGCGTTTGAGAACGATAACGGTTTTTGCCCGGTAGGTCTCGATGATCGGCATGCCGTAGATCGGGCTTTTGGCATCATTGACCGCAGCCGGATTAACCACGTCGTTGGCGCCGATGACCACGCAAACATCCATCGTTTCCATGCGCGGGTTGATATCTTCCATCTCTACCAGTTGATCATAGGGCACATTGGCCTCGGCCAGCAAAACATTCATATGCCCAGGCATGCGACCGGCTACCGGGTGGATGGCATAGACAATCTCGGTGCCATTGGCTTCGAGCAGGTCGCCCAGTTCTTTGACCACATGCTGTGCCTGAGCTACTGCCATTCCATACCCGGGAACAAAGGCCACTGAATCGGCCGCCTCTAAAATGTAGTAGACATCCTCGGCGCTGGCGGCCTTTATCTCACCTTGAACCCCGCTCGTGCTTCCGGCACCGGCGGTGGTCGTGCCGAAACCGGAGAAAAAGATATTGAAAAGTGAGCGGTTCATAGCCTTGCACATGAGCCGGGTGAGGATGATACCGCTGGCACCGACCAACGCTCCAGCGACGATGAGAATGTTATTGGAAACCACGAAACCGGCGGCGCAGGCGGCCAGTCCGGTATAGCTGTTCAGCAGGGAGATGACCACCGGAATATCGGCGCCGCCAACGGGAATGGTGGAGGTGACGCCGAACACCAAGGCAACCAGAATCATCACAACAAAAAACAGGTAGCCGAAGAGCGAATCCGGCTTGAGATAGAATAACGCCGCCGCACCGGCAGCGGTGAGTACAATGGCGCCGTTGACCAGATGCTGGCCCTTGAAGACCACCGCCTGCTGTGAAATCTTGCCCGCCAGTTTACCGTAGGCAACCATGGAACCGGTAAAGGCTACACCGCCAATAAACACGGAAAGCGCGGTCACGAGGGCAATGAAGGGTGCCATGGCCGGGCTATGATGATATTCGCTCCAGGACAACAGCAGGCTGGCCAGTCCGCCGGAACCGTTGAACAGGGCTACCATTTCCGGCATGGCGGTCATCTTGACAAAATAGGCGCCGGCAGTGCCGATGAGGCCGCCGATCAGCATCCCGATCATAATCCAACGATAATCAAGTCCCTGGGCGAGCAGAGTGGCGACGATGGCGATCAGCATGCCCAGCGCCGACACCAGATTGCCCCGGCGGGCGGTGGCGGGCGAGCTAAGCATCTTCAGGCCAAGGACGAACAGGGCCGCACAGACCACATAGACGTAATTGATACCGAGAGAACTCAGTGTCATGCCGGGCCCCCTTTATCTTTTTTCTTGAACATGGAGAGCATCCGGTCGGTGACCGCATAGCCGCCGACCACGTTGATGGTCGCGAAAACCACCGCCAGGGTGCTGAGCAGGGTGCTGAATCCGTGGTGCGAAGTCTGCATGGCCGCCAGCGCTCCAATCAGGGTGATGCCGTGGATGGCGTTGGTGCCCGACATCAGCGGCGTGTGCAGGGTCGAGGGGACCTTGGAGATCAGTTCAAAACCCAGAAATATTGTCAAAACAAAAATAAGAATCGAGTATACGGCAGTCATCGCTTCCCTCACTTATGCATAATGCTTTTGTACGTTGCGCTGAAGAGCGCTCCGTCATGGGTGATCAGCGCCCCCTTGATAATGTCGTCCTCAAGATTGAGCCGGAAGGTGTTGGTTTCCTTGTCCCAAAAATGGGCGACAAAGTTGCCGAGGTTGGAGGAATACATCTGGCTGGCGGTGAGCGCGACTTTTCCAGGCAGATTGCCCAGGCCAACCACCTTGACGCCTCCGATTTCCATCACCTTGTCCAGTTCCGAGCCTTCCACGTTGCCGCCGGTTTCCACCGCCATGTCAACAATGACCGAACCCGGCTGCATCTGGGCAAGCATGGCGCGATCGACGATGCGCGGCGCCGGACGGCCGAACACCTGGGCCGTGGTGATGACGATATCGGCCTGGGCGCAGGCCTTGATCATGCCCTGCTTCTGCCGTTCCACCTGTTCCGGTGTCAATTGGGTGGCGTAGCCGTCCTTGGTCTGGCCGGTGGCGCCGAGATCGACCTTGACGAATTTCGCACCCAGAGATTTAACCTGCTCCTCGACCACCGGCCGGGTGTCGAAGGCCTCGACCCGCGCGCCGAGGCGCCTGGCCGTGGCTATCGCCTGCAACCCGGCGACTCCGACACCGATGACAAAAACCTTAGCCGGTTTGATGGTGCCGGCCGGGGTAGTCATCATCGGCAGGATTTTGTCAAGGTGCGCGGTGCCAAGCAGGACTGCGACATAGCCTGCCAGGTTGGCCTGAGAGCTGAGGACATCCATCTTTTGGGCAAGCGTGGTGCGGGGTATCATCTCCAAACTGACGGCGCTGATTCCAGCCGCCACCAGTGCATCCACCAGTTCGACCTCGTTGAAGGGATCGAGATAGCTGACATGCACCGCTCCGCGCCGCATGAGCGGGATTTCGGCGAGCGGCGGTTTGCGCAGGCGCAGGACGATATCGGCTGTCCGCAGAAGATCCTCGCGAGAAGCGGCAATAGTCGCGCCGGCGGCGGCATAGGCCGCATCGTCAAAGCGGCAGGTCAGCCCCGTCCCTGACTCCACCACAACCTCACACCCAAGCTTGACCAGACGTTCCACGGTGGCCGGCACCATGGGTACTCTGGTTTCGCCCGGATGGGTCTCTTTCATCACAGTAATGTTCATAGATAGTTTCCTTAAAGAAAAACCAGGCAGTTAAACCTAGAGCCAACAGGCATTCGGTGCACGCAACGACATTTTACGTTCTCAAAAACGACAATTGAAACGGTAACAGTATTTATTGATTATTCGAACCGATATTTGCTGGAAACACGTCCATTGAGCATGTCGTGCGTGAAGCAGGTGCACTCTAAGCAACCGCTTCCTTCATGACGGCATTGGTTTACCGCAGCAGATAGATGGCAGCGCGGTTTCCTGCCGTCGGTCAGTATTTTCATCCTCTGTCCCGTCGTCTTGCCGGTTCCATTTCACAGTCAATATGTCGCCAAAAATGATTGGTGTTTGCGGCACGTACCAAAAAAAATTGTTCTGAATTTTCAGCAAGTTTCCCTTACCGGCAAGGGGGCCGAATCAGGTTTGAGTTGCAATGTGCGGAAATTCTGTTATTTTCGCTTATCTTGAAAGAAAAAGCCTCCACGACTTCAACTTGAGAGAAAGACATTATGCAAACCACCAAGCTCATTTTTATGGCATTGATCGGCTTGGCGATGATTGATTTTTCTACTGGGCAATCACTCAACGCAGCCACCTCTCAACCATCACTTGCCTCCACCAAACAGACTACATCACTTGCTTCACCCTCTAGCAAATCCAAAAAATCGATGCATGGATTGGCTGCCGTGTATTCCGATAAACTGAGCGGCAGGAAAACAGCCAGCGGCCAAAAATTCTGTCAGAATGGCTTAACGGCTGCGCACCGCTCGCTTCCGCTTGGCACGAAGGTGCGCGTCACTAATATGCGCAACCACAAAACGGTCGAAGTGCGCATCAACGACCGAGGCCCATGGCATGCTGGTCGCGTGATCGACCTGTCGGGCTCGGCCGCTGCGGAAATCGGAATGAAGAAGACCGGAAACGCGCTCGTTAACCTGGAAATTGTCAGCGGGACGTCGGTAAAAAATTCGTAAAAGCAGCATTGTTTTGACTTCATCTGAAAATAGCATTCCGCCTATAGCCGGTTTCCCCCCTCCGTTCCACTCTGAGTCAAGACGGTTTCGCTGCCTTATAAACCTTGTCAACCATGCAAGGACCCCTCAACCGAGAGTTCAACTCTCTTCTCCAGAACATGATGGAGACAGGCATCCATGCTCGCGGCATGATAGCGGGTGCCCCAGCCGTCTGCCAGCGACTTCATAAGGCTTTCTCGTTCTCGGTCAGCAATTATGCCCTGACGGATGGAATAAAGAGCCAGACAAACATACCTGCTACCTGAATCTGCAGTTTAACCTTTCGATTTTGCCGAGAAAGTCTATGACCGCTCTCTTTGCAGTTCCATGAGAGTACCTCTTTCAAGGGGCAGGTCAACAAGATTTGCCCCCCTATTATTGCCCTGCCCTATTGCTCCCAACCCACTTGCCATCCGGGGTGATCTCGAATTCCGCGCCCAATTCGGCGTTGCTGTCGCAACCGACCCAAACCTGGAAACGGCCCGGTTCAAGGAGCTCATTACCATTATCATCCCGATAAGCAAGTTCCTCCGGGCCGAGTCTGAAGACAATGGTTTTCGTTTCGCCGGCCTCGAGAGGGACGCACTCAAATCCTTTCAGTTCCCTCACTGGGCGTGCCACACTGGCAACACTATCACGCAGGTAACATTGCGCGACGGTTGATCCGGCTCTGTTGCCGGTGTTGGTCACCTCGACGGTAACGACAACTTCTGGTGTTTGAGGAACCAGAGACATACGAAGATTGGCATATTCGAAGGTTGTATACGACAGCCCAAAGCCGAAAGGAAAAAGGGGGGAATCGAGCGAGTCAACATAACGGGAATGACGGCGACTGTTAGGAACCATCGGTCTTCCGGTAGAACGATGGTTGTAATACAGCGGGATTTGTCCCGAAGAACGCGGAAAGGTGATCGGCAGCCGCCCGGATGGATTCACGTCCCCAAAAAGGATATCGGCCACCCCCAGGCCACCTGTGATGCCTGGATGCCAAGCGAACAGAACCGCGTCGGCCCAATCCATCACGCGGGTGAGATTCAACGGGCGTCCTCCAAACACCACAACCACTATGGGGATTTCCATGCGTCGGGCTGACTCGACCAGTGCCTCCTGGCCAGCGGGCAAATCAATGGTGGTTGTGCAGTTATCCTCGCCTGAACGGCCCGCCGATTCTCCGATGGCAAGGATCAGTACATCACTTGAACGCGCCAGTTTAAGAGCGTCATCTGATAATTCGCAATAGTGCAGCCCAGTTTCGGGCCCAAATCTTCCGGCGATGGCCTCTTTCAGTGTTGTCACCTCTTCCTCCTGCCCGTCGGGAGTCCAACAGCCGAACAGTGCCTGGCGCTGGTCGGCAAGCGGTCCACTCAGGCAGATGGTCAATCTGTCAGAGCAAAGCGGTAGAATACCGTTATTTTTTAACAACACCATGCTCTTGGCGGCCAGATGGCGCATAGTGGCGAGCGATTCGGGCAACAGGTGGACGGCCTGTGATGCGTTCGGATCAGCATAAGGGCTTTCAAAGAGGCCAACCGCGAACTTGATCCGGAGTACCCGACGCACGGCATCGTTCAGGCGTGCCTCGGAAACTTTTCCGGCTCGGACCAGATTGGGCAGATTCTTCAGATACACCATCGAGCACATGTCCATATCCACCCCGGCGTTGCAGGCCAACTCGGCGGCATGATTAAAGTCAACCGCGATCCCATGGTTGGTCAGTTCCCCTACCGCTCCCCAATCGGATACGATAAAACCACCGAATCCCCATTGTTCCTTAAGCACATCATTGAGCAAATACCGATGGGCAGAAAGCGGGATACCGCCGATATCGTGAAAGGCGCTCATGACGGTGCCACACCCGGATTGTATCGCAGCCTTGAAGGGCGCCAAATAGACGTTATGCAGTGTTTGAGGTGTGATTTCAGTAGTGTTGTAATCGCGCCCGCCTTCAGCGGCGCCGTAACCAACAAAGTGTTTGGCGCAGGCAACGATACGATCGGCAGGGAACTTTTGGCGGATCGAGTCCTGATCATTGCCTTGAAAACCTCTCACAGCGGCTGCAGCCAGTTTTCCTACCAAAAAGGGATCTTCCCCAAAGCCCTCGGCAACTCGCCCCCAGCGCGGGTCACGAGCGATATCGAGCATGGGCGAAAAACCCCAATGGATACCGTCGGCGCGCGCTTCTTTGGCGGCAATGGTGTTGGCGGCCTCAATCAGTTCGGGTGACCAGGTGGCTGCCATCCCGAGAGGGATAGGGGCAACCGTGCGATACCCATGGATCACGTCTCGTCCAAAAATCAAAGGGATACCCAGGCGTGATTCCGTGACTGCTATTTTCTGGATTTCGTTGACACACTTGGCAAAAACCCGTTCCTGACGATTATTACCGGCCGTGGAACTGTTGGCCAGCAGACCGGAACCAATCTCGCCACTGCGCACCTGGTCATACTGGTCTGGACCGAGGTTGGGCCATTGATTCAGTTGCCCGGATTTTTCCTCAAGGGTCATACGGCCCAGGAGATCTTCAATACGCTCTGGAACGGGGAGTGTCGAATTTTTATATGCTGGGATGGTCACGGGAACGACTCCTTATAATTTTGCATCAGGTCCGCTGCTATTTGAACAGGCAGGCTTATCAACGTCCATGGTCGAGAATCCTGAAAATAAGCCTCGCATATTTAACTGGGGAGGTCAACACTTCGAGCAAATGAAGGAGGGAATGCCTTAAACCTTGCAATGGCAAACGTTTGGTGTATATTTGTCATTCGCTTTTTAAAGCATTTTTCTTACGGACGAGTAGCTCAGCTGGATAGAGTGTTGGCCTCCGAAGCCAAAGGTCGCGGGTCCGAATCCCGCCTCGTTCACCATAAAAACAGCCACTTAGCAAACATTTGTTGAGTGGCTTTTTTATTTTGTGCCCCTATTGTGCCCCAATATGGAACCCGGCGAATACATGAAAACAAACTCAACAGAATCCAACTCCGCTTCTAAATTAACAGAAAATCATGATCAGCACTACTTCCGATTCCACCATCGGCATAAGCATCTTGCCTCGGTTTATGGTGATGATTGGTTTGCGCTCAAAGCCGAGGCTTTCGCACGATTCTTCGGAACCCCTGTTTTTCTTGTTGGACAGACTATTATTGTTGCCCTCTGGATTGGTATTAACGTTCTCGGCCTCACCAAGTTCGACGTCTACCCTTTCATTCTCCTCAATTTAGCTTTCAGTCTCCAGGCAGCTTATGCAGCACCACTGATCCTGCTTGCACAAACTCGACAAGCTGAGAGAGACAAGGCCCACGCAGATGCAGATGCTCAACACCGGGAAGACTTGGCCAAAGCAAATGAACAACGCTTGGCTCTGGCAGCACAACATTCGGAACAGATGTTAGATTTACTTCAACAAAACACAAAATTGACCGAAATCACCCAGCAATTGAGCCAGCGCATTGAGGTATTAACCCGCGACATACATAACAAAATATTGCAAGAAACCACGAAGTCATAAATATATGAATACTCAAAATGTCAAGTTTTGGTTGCCCGTTCTTCTTTGGATGAGTTTCATTTTTTGGATGTCGACAGGGACTTTTTCAGGTGAAAATACTTCATCGATTATCGTTCCTATAATAAAATTTATCGTTAGTGGAATTTCAGACGAGAAGGCAAATCTAATTCACGGGCTCATTCGAAAGTCGGGTCATGTAACTGAATATTTTATTCTTGCAGGCTTGGTGCTTCGCGCTTTTTGTGCCGGAGCGATATCAACATTAACTCGGAAGCAAATATTCTACTCTCTCCTGGTCGTTGCTTTGTATGCTTCAAGCGATGAGTTCCATCAATCTTTTGTGGCAACAAGGACGGCATCAATAATCGACGTTGGGATCGACACCATCGGAGGCGTTCTTGCAATTATCATTGCCGAACTATGGCGATTAGCAACGCTGTATAGGAAATAAAAAAATGCAGTGCCGTTAAGCCCCACCTCCGAGATAAAAATTAGGTTGATAGATTCTTTACTGCTAACTACAGGCAACACCTATCCACCTATCCACCCTTTACGAAGCTCCCGTTTTCCGATCTTGCTCATTGTTAACTTGTGGGAACAACTATCAGTTCCAAGGCGCAAGGCAGCAGTCGACTCTGCACACTGCCACGTAGCCCCCTGCCCCTCACCTTCCAGCCCACCCCGCCTGGATCTCTCTTTCAGATGGGCCAATCTGCATCCTTGGCTACTTTGCTGGTTGGCTGGTTGGTGAGTTGCTACGACTACCCCATGCCTTATCCCCCGAGAGAGTTCCTTCGTAGCCGTTCGGGCAAGACACTTGGAACATCTCAGTATCGGGTGCCATATAGAATCCGCCGTTCTCCAACCGGTACATCAACCAGTATCCACCGTGGTAATCCCCGGACAGTATACCCGCGGTGTCATAGATGGTCGGTTCCAGCCTAAACGGGAAGTGTACACCGAAAAGTTTGGCTGGGTAGTTGATACGTCCTGTATTATTCAATAGTTCTCGATTCATGATCATAACCTCGTAAAATCAACCCTTCTTGTTCTTCTTAGGTGGTGGTTCCTTCTCCAACGAATCAATCAGCGCCTGTATCGTAGCGATGAACGCAGCGGGGTCGGCACACAGGTAGCTGCGGCTTTTGCCGTCTAACAGGCAAGGACTACGGCAACAACCAAAGCTACCGCTTGAAATGATACCTTCATGGTCATGGCCAAAATTTGGATGAGCAAGAGGGTCGTTACGATTACGGCTACTAAAATCCAAAACATAGATTCTCCTATTTATAGGTTGCGGGTGATTTCCCAGGCATCGAGCCCTTCATCGATGAACTCTCGGATGTCCAGGTTGTGATCAAAGGCAGCGACAACCTCTTTCCTGGCAAGACAGAGATCGTCAGGGGTCAGGGCAAGCGCCTCTTCTCCTAGGCGGTTGACGATGGCGGAGAGGACGGTCGCCAGGGTTATCGCGTAGATGACCTCCGAGGGGTCTACGGCAAAGCGAGCCAATATTTCTTGGTGGTTCATTAGAGGTCTCCTTTGAGTTGGAATAAAAAAAAGCCCCATGACCGTGATGGCCAAGGGGCTTTAGTAAGGGGAGTTGAACGATACTCAGCTCTTCATATAAGATGGTTAGGTTTGCGTGGTTATGCGGAGAAGGTCATCAGGTAGAGAAATGATTTGAAAAACCGGTGACTGAAATGGCTGGAGATAATGCCACAGGAGTGCTTGAAAAAGGACTTCTTGACGGTATTCAAAAAAAAGTGAAAAGATAATGTGAATACGTCTTCAATTTGAGCGCATCACTAATAACAATCGGGCCAACCAATGTTGACGGACAATAGAAAAATACTCGAGGCCTTTATAGAGAAGGCTCCATCGAGCATGGCAATGTTCGATACTGCAATGTGCTACCTCAGTGCTAGCCCTCGATGGCTCTCCGAATACGGTTTTGAAGGACGCGATCTAAAAGGGTTGTCTCACTACGATGTCTTTCCAGAAATTACTTCGGAGTGGCGAGAAGCTCATAGGCGTGGGCTTGCAGGTGAGATATTGAATTCTGATGGCGATTGTTTCAAACGGGTAGATGGTTCGGAACAATGGATACGGTGGGAGATCAGACCTTGGCATGGTGTCACGGGTGAAATTGATGGCATCATTATATTTAGCGAGGACATCACCAAACAGAAGCAGATTGAGGCATCACTTATAAAGAGTGAAGAAAACTTTAGAGCAATTTTCAATAATACAGATGTTGGCGTTCTCTTCACCGCACCGGATGGTCGCATTTTCACCGCTAACAATGCAGCTTGTAAGATGCTTGAAAGGTCAGAACAAGAACTTTGTCATGGAGGCAGACATCTTGTGGTGGATACAACGGATCCCAGGTTGCCTCACGCGCTTGAGGAGCGAAGGCACACCGGAAGATTCCAGGGAGAACTCAATTACAAACGAAGGGATGGCACTCTTTTCCCTGTGGAGCTTTCATCGACCATATTCCCCTATGGAAATAACGAATCAAGATCTTGCATTATTTTCAGGGATATAACTAACCGCAAACAGGCCGAGACCGTTTTGCATCATAAGCAGGCCATGCTGGCACGCACGGAAAAAATTGCCCAGGTCGGTAGTTGGGAATGGAATGTGGCCACTGATACCATGGAGTGGTCAGATGAATTATTCCGCATTTTTCAGCTCGAACCTTCAGAGCGTGCACCATCCTTTGCAGAACAATCCGAACTGTATCATCCGGAAGACATGGTGCGACTCAAAACTGCAATTGAATCTGCCCTAAAGAATGGCACACCTTATGAATTGGAACTACGTATCATTCGCAAAAATGAGGCAACGCGGGTGTGCTTGGCTCGCGGCCATGTGGAGGCGGATCGGAATAGCAGAACCACACGCTTGGTCGGCTCATTGCAGAATATTACAGAGAGGAAAGAAAATTACCAAAGAGTCTTTGAGAATAAGATGATCGCCATGTGCATCTTTGATCCTGAGACACTTCAGATTATTGAGGCCAACGGGACCTTCGTCCATCTCTATGGTTACAGCCTGGAGGAATTGCTGGACGGTATGAAGCTCACTGAGCTAAGCGCAGAGAAAGAGCTATCAATAGAATCTATTCGGTCAGCAAAATTCCAAAACTCATTTTTTGTCCCCCGGAGATATCACAAGAAAAAGGATGGGACAATTTTTTGTGTGGAAATTTCCGGAGAACAATTTATGCATAATGGTCGGATGGTACTATTGTGCATGGCACATGACATCAGCAAGCGCATACTTGCCGAAGAGGAATTATTAAAAGCGCATGGTGAACTGGAAAGGAAGGTGTTGGAACGTACTACTGAACTTGAAAAAACCAATGCAACGCTTGCGATGATGCTTGACTATGCCCGCAAAACTGAAGCAGATATCCAGGAGCGGGTGGTTTCAAACCTGCGTTCCAACATTCTGAGCATATTAGATATGCTCAGAAATGAGCAACTCACTGAAAATGCAAAAAAAATAATTGAACACATGGAATCGACGACCAGGAATCTGGCCCATCCTCTTGCCAGAAACCTTGAATCCCAACTTTTAAAACTCACGGCCAGAGAGATGCAGTTGGCTAATTTTATTCGATTGGGGAAATCAACCAAGGATATCATGGCGTTGCTCAATGTCACGTCAAAAACCGTGGAAGCTCACCGCACTAATCTCCGCAAAAAACTTGGTATCCATCGTAAAAAGATCAATCTCAGAACCTTTCTCAATTCTGAGTTCACATTGTAGTTATCCTCACTTTTCTGCATCACATCAATACCCCTATATTTGGTTAGGGTTTTT
>Ga0364918_10086_pt1 | contig 28806 bp, 26 predicted proteins | sample SorcelJu500001C6_2_FD_206957 | JGI IMG/M metagenome (GOLD analysis project Ga0364918, IMG submission 206957) | Enriched cells from Trout Bog Lake Hypolimnion, Wisconsin, USA - BchlTB.June20.5000.01.C6 | ecosystem: Environmental > Aquatic > Freshwater > Lake > Hypolimnion/Profundal zone | place... | reverse complement strand
TAAGACCAGTCGATAACGGCCAGTTCAGCCCCGCCATCCTGGCTCTCTGCAGATAATCACTGACTGTACTGCTGCCGATGCCGCAACTTTGACCAATTTCACGATTGCTACGGCCGCACTCGTATTTCAGTCGTAATATTTCTCGTATCTTACGCATAGATAACCTCTGTCCAGGCATGAAGCCCCCTTTTGAAAAATGGAAAAAGGGCTCTTCTACCAATTGGTTCTATGCGTCGCTACTCTCCTCAATTCCTGGCCGGATTCCTCTGGAATCACTGGCCGGGATCGCGTGGAATCCGTGGCCGGAATGAAATGGAATCACTGGCCGAGATCATGTGGAATCTGTGGCCGGGATCGTCTGGAATTTGCAGTTCAGAGTGCAGCAACTGTAGAATCTTTTTCATCTCACCTAAAGACGTGCCTAAGGGTGCCGAAGCTATAACTCATACAACTCTTGGTGAAGATTACATCCAAAGTAAAACTCATCCTTCAAAGGGGTTGATTCGATTCCCCGATGCGGAATCGAATTGGTGAATATGGGGTTCGACTCCGGATGTGGAAATCAAATTGGAATGGGTATTGGATACTTCAGCTTGAGCATTAATTGCAGGGTTGCGCCCCACCGTTTTTCCGGGGTACTTTTTATACAAAGTCAGGGTATAGGGTGCAGTGCTGGGCAAAAGTAGAATTTTTTTTGGAAAACAATAGGTGTCGGAAAGTCTCCGACCTCCAATATTACAAATACAAAGCACTCTGAGGGAATTCTCGGTCACTCACTGTTTATAGACCGTCTACTACGAGGTCGCAAAAATTCATGTCTAGCATGTTCTTCTAGGAATTTGGCAAATCTTTTTTTAATTTTTGGAAGCTTATAATACCTACCTAGCAAATTTTTCGGCGTACTCTTAGCCAGGCTCGATGGGTCAAAATATCCCTTAGCATTATCCACACTCAGCACGAATGGAGGCTCGCCACAGCGAACAAGAAGGGAACTCATCAAAAGCGCACCGGTTCGATGATTACCCTCTGCAAATAGCTGTGGCAAACTGACTTGGAGAATGTACGCGCCTGCAGCCAGTTTCCAGGGCGAGTCGTTCTTACGCTTTTCAGCCCAGGAACGTAGATCGCTTATAGAGAAAGCCTTCTGTTCATAGAATCGATCGCTTGTTGCTCTGACATGCTGAATATAATCTTTTCTTCTCTTAAGACCGGTACCGCAGAGAACAATGTTATTCAATTCAAGAAGATGATGCAGTCCGTTTCTTTCCAACAAGTTGATTTCCTTAATGAGAATCGTATTAACATATTCATAGCCTGCTACCATATTAGTTACTATTTCGTCGCGCATATACTCTCTGCGCATTTCCAGTACTGAATTAATATTTTCGAAATCTCTTTGGACTGCAAGTAAGGTTGATTCAACTCGCTTGATGTCGATGAGGAACTTATTGGCCATTATTTTCAATAAATTAGCAAAGTGTGAGGTGTGTTATCTATTTATAAAATAAATTCTAGTGAAGATGTTGCTCTTGAAATGTTGTTGGAACAGCGGATTGAGGATCGATAATATCTATCACCTTATGAAAGCCTGCTGTCCCTGCTCCTCTAGAAAAAACAGCTAGATGATCCGAAGAAAATTGGGATGATCATAACACGGATCTATCGTCTGGCTTACTGTTCTTTCGATAACAGGCAATAGTGGCGTCATGGTTTTATTGTTCAGTCGAACAAGTGTAACGGTGACCCTTATGGACTACGTTCAGATCAAGAGAAGTCTCCACGGAGATATTCTTTGGTCAAATTTTCTTGTGGATTTTCAAAAAGCTTAATGGTCGGCTGCATCTCCACTAGATAGCCGGTTCTCCCTCCTTTCGTAATGTCAACGCTAAAAAAGGCAGTGTGATCGGCAACACGTGCTGCTTGATGCATATTGTGAGTAACGATTGCCACTGAAAACCGCTTTTTCAATTCAATCATCAACTCTTCAATCTGCCGGGTCGCTATCGGATCCAACGCAGAACAAGGTTCATCCATCAACAAGACCTGGGGCTCGGTCGCAATGGCTCGCGCAATGCACAGTCGCTGCTGCTGCCCCCCTGAAAGCGAAAGCCCGTTGTTTTTCAGTTTGTTCTTCACTTCGTCCCAGAGGGCGGCTCTACGCAAAGCCTTTTCCACCTTGGCATCCATATCACCTTTAAAATGATTGAGACGCAAGCCAAAGGCCACGTTTTCATATATCGACATGGAAAAGGGGTTCGGTTGCTGGAATACCATGCCGATATTGCGACGCACTGAAACCGGGTCGACCTTTCGATCGTAAATATTCATGCCATGAAAATGCACTTTTCCTTCAAAGCGGAATCCTCGGATTAGATCATTCATCCGATTGATGCTCTTTAGCACAGTGCTCTTGCCGCATCCCGATGGCCCAATGAGGCCGGTAATTGTATTTTTTCTGATAGGGATTTTACTGTTCCTAACCGCCAGGAAGTCTCCGTAAAAAATTTGCTCCGCATGGCAATCGAGGACAACATCCACATCCAACGCCTCAGATTGCAGCGCCGAAGCACCGGTATCATCTTGTGTCGATTTCATGAACTTTGGCTCACCTTGTAATAATTGCATTATATTCTATTCCCTCTACCCAAGACTCGACCAATAATATTTAGAATAAAAACCATCAATACCAGTACCAGAGAAGCGGCCCATGCAATTTCAATCTGGTTTTCAAAGGGCATGCCGGAGTAGTTGTAGATCAATACGGCAAGAGAAGCGGTTGGCCCGGTGGGCTTAAGCCAATATTCGCTGAAAAGTGCAGTGAACAGAAGAGGTGCGGTTTCCCCTGCCGCCCGGGCAACGGCTAAAATCACCCCAGTTATTATGCCAGGCATAGCTACTGGCAGAATAACCTTCCACATTGCTTGTGTTGGCGTACATCCCATGCCATAGGCAGCTTCTTTCATGGAGCGAGGCACCATCTTGATTGCCTCTTCGGCAGTAAGCATGACCACAGGAATCATGAGGAGCGATAGGGCGATCCCGCCTGCCCAGGCGGAATATGAACCGGTAATTAGAACTACGGCGGCATAAGTAAAAACCCCAGCGAGAATGGAGGGCAGGCCGGTCATGGTTTTTGCAGAGATACGAGCAACCTGCGCAAGTTTGCTATAGTGACCGAGTTCCGCAAGATAAATGGCAGCAAGGATTCCAAAAGGGACACTGATGCAAGCAGCTATCCCTACCATAAATATGGTGCCTAGAATTGCATTGGCAAAGCCACCTCCGATTTCAAAGGCGGTGGGTGGCAAGGTGTAAAATAGCTCTAAGCTCAATCGTTTGCCGCCGCGATAGAACAGCATGATGAGTACGGAAAAGAGCGGGATGCAAGCAATTACCGCAGCACTCACCGTGATGGTGCTGAGGATGATCGATTTCAAGGCCCGTGGTTCAAATGGCTGCCGTTCAAGCCGGGGCAGTTGCAATTGCTCGTCGACAGTTTTGCCGTAACTCATTATTTACCTCCTGCGCCCGTTCTGGCAATGATGGCAGCACCGGCAAGATTGACCGCCAAGGTGATGAGCATGAGGATGCAGGCGGCATACATTAAAACTGAAACCTCATGCGGCCGAGCTTCAGGAAAGTTCAGCGCTAATAAAGCGGCAAGAGTATTGGCAGGGGAAAAAAGGGACAGGCTGACCTGGTTGGCGTTGCCGATCAGCATGGCTAGGGCCATGGTTTCACCAAGCGCCCTGCCGAACCCAAGAACCAGCGAACCGAAAATGCCTCCGGATGCTGTCGGCAACATGACCCTGAAAATCGCTTCCCAGCGTGTTGTCCCCATGCCGAAAGCGGCTTCCTTGGTTTTGTGAGGAATGGCACGAAAGGCATCCTGAGAAACAGCCGCTACAGTCGGTAAAATCATGATGGCCAGCACAAGTACTGCCGGAAACATGCCGGGACCGCTTAGGCTTGTGGAAAAAAAAGGGATCCAACTAAAGTCCTTATGTAGGAAATCGGCAACAGGATGAAGCAGGGGAATAAGAACAAAGATTCCCCAAAGTCCATAGACAACACTGGGAATAGCCGCCAGAAGCTCAATAATGTTTTTTAGGATGAGTTCCACTTTATGCGGCAGAAAATCCTGGGTTAGGAAAATAGCGATGGTTACTCCGAAAAAGCCGCTCAGTATCAAGGCCAGAATAGAACTATAGAGTGTTCCCCAAATTTCGGGCAGTATGCCGAAAGCATTGGCATTCACATCCCAGGTGGTGGAGGTGAGAAAACCCCATCCATAGGTTTTCAATGCGGGAATAGCTTTAAAGCCGATTCTGAAAACAATAGCAGCTAGCAGAAGGATCGTGGCCAAGGTGAAACTATAGGTCAAGCTACGAAAACTTCTGTCGATCAAGAGATCTCTTCGGGAAAGCGGTTGAGTGAGCGTCATGCCCTTATCGGGCATAATGGGGATTCGAGGGGCCATTGGGGATCGCTCCGTTGCGTGAGTGAGGGCACCTTGGTAGATATGACAAGGTGCCCTCAACTAGGGAAAGGCTGCGGGAGAATTACTTGATATTGACCAGGGCCGCTTTCACCTTTTGAATGACGTTGGCGGGCAAGGGGATATAACCAGCCTGATCGGCGATCTTCTGGCCATGATCCAGACAGTAGGTCACCATTTTCTTCAGGGCCTCAACCTTTGAGGCATCCTGGTATTGTTTGTAAAAAACCATCCAGGTATAGGTGGCAATCGGATAGGATTCATTACCGGTAGGATCCGGCAGCCAGACTCTCATATTCTCGGGAATAACGGCATTGGATAGAGCAGCCTGTCCGCCTTCAAGACCGGGGGCTACGAACTTGCCTTCCTTGTTCTCCAGGCTCGCCATCTCAACTTTTGCCATGCGGGCGAATCCGTATTCAATGTAGCCGATGGCACCGGGGGTTTGTGTGATGGTTGCGGTCACGCCATCATTCTTTGGGGATTTTACCATTTTGACCGATTCAGGCCAGTTTACAGTAGTACCAAAGCCTGGGGCTTTTTTGAATTCAGGGGAAATGGCACTCAGGTGCTGAGTGAACACATAGCTGGTTCCGGATGCATCCGCCCTTGCAACAACAGTGATATCCTCATCTGGGAATTTTACCCCAGGGTTGGCTGCAGCAATTTTCGGATCATTCCATTTCTTAATGGTGCCGAGAAAGATGCCGCTGTAAACTTCGCGCGATAATTTCAGGTCCTTGATGCCTTTAAGGTTATACGCGAGCACAATTTCTCCGGCGGTCATGGGGAGGAGCTGAACGCCCTCTTTGATACCGGCCATCTCTTCATCGGTCATAGCGGCATCACTGGCGGCAAAATCTACCGTGTGATCCTGAAAGTCCCGAATACCAGCCCCGGAGCCTTTCGACTGATAGTTTACCTGAATGTCTTTGTTAGCCCGGCTGAATTCCTTAAACCAGGTGGTGTAGATAGGTGCGGGAAAACTGGCTCCGGAACCGGTTAGCTGGGTCTCTGCCATGGCCGAACCGGTAATGAATGAGACGGCAGAACAGAATGCTACTGTCTGCACAACATACTTGAATTTCATCGTACTCTCCATAGTTGCGGTTAATGAGAAATGCGTAAGGGGATCACAAACAAAAGCAAAGGTAACGACCTAAAATTAAGGTCAAGTTTTATTGTTATTATGATTCTGTTAGGATACATGTGAAGCCTAAGGTGTTCTCATTGTATGAATTTTGGAGTCGCTATAATGTCAATCAGGAGCAAACTACTACGAAATCATCTAAATGGATGCTAACCTTCTTCCAACCAATGAATGATTTGGATTTTTCAGCTACCCTTGAGCGATTTACTGGATTTGGTTCGCATTATGACAAGATGCGGCCGTCAGCGCCAACAGCTTTGGCAAATCTGCTGTGCCCGATAGCCCGATGCACCCAGCCGGATATTGTAGTTGATCTCGGATGCGGGACTGGCCTTTCTACTCGTTATTGGGCTTCGCATGCCCGATCGGTGATCGGTGTTGATCCTACAGATTCCATGCGCGAGCAAGCTGAGGCAATTGGAGGCGCTAACATTTCCTATCGCAAAGGGTATTCTCATTCTACTGGTCTTTCTGATCAATGTGCTGATATCGTGACTTGTGCTCAATCACTACATTGGATGGAACCACCCTCCACCTTTACCGAGAGTACACGTATCCTAAGAAAGGGTGGAGTGTTTGCAGCTTATGATTACGACTGGCCCCCTTCGACCTCATCCTGGGAAGTAGATCTGGTCTACGCTCAATGCACGGCACTGGCGCGCAACCTTGAACGTGAACATGGCATCACTGAGCGTCTCCCACAGTGGGACAAGCCCGGTCATTTGGCTCGTATGCAGGAATCCGGCTGTTTTCGATATGTAAGAGAATCCCTTCTCCATCATCGAGATAAAGGAGGTGCAGATCGCATCGTGGGGGTTTTTCTCAGCCAGGGGTATGTGAGATCGCTGCTCAAGCTTGGCTTGTCGGAAAAAGATTTACAGATTGATCGTCTACGTAACACCGCAGCGAAGGCTTTTGGTTCTTCAACTCCTCAATGGTTTTGGAGTGTTCGTGTTAGAATCGGTGTGAAATAGCGCATAGGCACAGTCGAAGTTTCCAAGAGCCCCTTTCACGAGACATTTGATGCAATGCCATGGCAAATTATCCACCAGGGATAAGGCAAAAAAGAAGGGGTACTCCGCTAGAAAATTTGAGAGTAATCTCTTCGCTTCACACCCCGACCAATCAGTTATTTGAAATCGTAGCCCTATTTACCTCCTAATCTTGAGGATGATTCAAGAAATGGATGATACCGATTCCTGGCACTCCTGGAATGCCCACGTCTAACACTCAATCAGAATTGATGCGTGATCGCAGAATTCCTGCTGGCTTGAAGGTTACCACACGCCTCGCATCAAGCATTAGTTCGCCGCCTGTTTTAGGGTTGCGGCCACGACGAGGGTTTTTATCCTTGATGTTGAATTTCCCGAATCCACTGAGCAACAAACTCTTGCCAGCTATCAGTGATAATTTGGATATCGACAAAAAAGTTTCAACGAAATTAGTTGATTGTAATTTTGTTAAATTAGGGTGAGTTTGGTGGATTTGCTGAATTAAGTCGGCTTTCGTAAGGGACATATTTCATCTCCTCGCTAGATTCAGATTTATTTTTCAGTGGGCTTTTTCTTCGTTCTAGCCTCGATGGCGGTGCGAAGGTTTGCCGGTAAACCCCTTTCTTTACCAGACTGGGACCGCTTCTCTGAAAGTGCTTTGGCACAAAGTGGCTGGCGGGATGACAACCCATGCTTCTTGCGGTATTCCTTTGAATTAAGGCCATGAGAAGTTAGGTGTTTGGGCGATAACATCTTAAATTCTTGGCCACATTCAATGCAGACAATCTTATTTTTTTGGATAGATTTCTTAGGGTCGATCACGGAGGTTGTTGCTTCCGTTTCTGCCTCGATCAACCCACCTACCTCGGCATCTTGAAGTGATTTAAGAGCCTGAAAAGTATCGTTCAGAGCAGTTTTGATTTCATCAGTAGTCATCTGTTTGCTGGTTATCTGGGATTGGATAATTTCAGCTGTCATTTGTACAAGTGTTTTGCTCATAGATTGATTCCTTGGTTAAATTTTAAAAAGTATCGGTGTGTAAAGATGTGTAAGCTCTAAACGAGTAATCTCGTCAGTTGCCATGATTTTCTCGGTAATCAACTCGTTTCTTAATCTCCTGGATGAAATCGATGAATCTATGGTCACGAATGAAAGAAATATATTCTATACTAATACAAAATGCAATATACGAACCTACTATAGACGCAATTGAGCGTCTATAGTAGGTGATCTAATAGCCTGTCTGATACACTGATACGGCTATCAGGTGTTTAGTCGTAAAATTGATAATCAATATTAAAAAGCTTATTTATGATAATACTTACCATTGCTAAAATTATCCTGCCTTATGCTATGATATATCGGTATGATTTCGTCATTAATTATTGTGCTCAAGTAGAATTTATCATCAATGTAATCTAATGTATAGTTTCGATGAACATTTTTTTTGAATCTTTTATATAATTCTTCTCCTTCTACATCATTAAACCTAAAAAAAATCATTTGCGGTCCTGACAATGTGTAAATAGTTAGTATGCCAGTGTCATCGTGGTTTTGAGGAAAATATTTAATCGATATCAAGTAGCTGTTGCAGTCTAAAACTCCACTAAATACATAAGCTTTTTTAGGCGTATCCATGTATTTGTAATATTTGGTTACTTTCCTGAAGGCTATTGGAACCAGACGGAAATTGATACATGGAAATTCACGATGAACTTCGCCATGCAACTTTTTGCTTCTTGCAACTAATTGTAAATTACACTCATTGATTGGTTGAGTTGTGTAAATCCTGTATAGTATTTTTGAGATGCGGTTACAAAAATTACTATACATATCAATGGTATCAATCAGTAGCTTAACCTGACTAGCTTCCGGTAATAAAATTATTTTAACACTCTTTTTCATTTGCGACTCCATTGTATTTTATTAGTAAATAAGCCTATTTGCGTTATTACAACAGGCAAAGGCTTGGAATAAGGGGGTATCGGTATAGACGTGTATGTGCGGGTAGAAAACAGCTGGAATGCAAAGTCGATGACTTTAGCAATACCCAAAATGAGCAATCTCTCTTTACAAAACCGACAAAAGTAGGCGCCCATCGTTAAGGTCGAAGTGAAAAAGTTTCGATTCTAATGAACTTGTCAAAACTCCCTTGAACTACCAAAAGTCTCGTAAATCCAAGGCATATCGATATGCATTATACCAATATGGATTGTGCAGGGCGATATAGGCATATGTAGGTGTTGATGTTACCGGTTGACTCAGCTTTAAAGGAAACAGGACGTTAAATTAAAATAGCGAGAATGAAGTGGGTGCAATTTACAGCTACGAAATCGAACCTTGCCCTTCTGAGCTTGGCGGGGGATGGCGGCTTCGGTTGCTTGAGAATGGCGGAGAGGTGGGTGGTGGTGTGTTTCTACCGATTGGAGATATAGAAGAAGAGGGAAACGCTAATCTTGCTGCCGAAATGGCCTATGGCGATGCCCTCTCTGAAACCTCAATCTGGCTTGCCACCCAAGAATAATCCGAATCCAGATAACGAGATGCCAATGGCTCTTAATTTACACAAATAACAAAACACCGCCCGGCAGTTGTGGATCACAGTTTCAGGGTTGAACAGTTTTCCTCTTTGCAAGACTCCTGCATGTAAGATATAGGACTACCTCTCTCGCTGTCGCCTACCGTTCAATTACCACCAGCTATCCAGAAGGGTCTGAAGAATGAAAAAGAATGTAACCCGGAAAGAATTGGCCGTCTCCGTTCGTGAAAGACTAGGTGTATCACAACGGAATGCTGCGGAAATCCATCCATACGGTTTTTATGACCATTAAGAATACCATGGTTGCTGGCGAATTGATAAAACTAGTCCAGTTCGGTACCTTTACGGTTCGAAACAAATCACCACGTCGGGGTCGCAACCCAAAAACCGGTGAATCTATGACTATTACCAAACGACAGACGGCCTCCTTCCGTCCAAGCAAACAGCTACGTGAACGACTGAATAAATAGGAAGCATTATCTTGTGCCAAAACCCTTTCGGTCAATATTTGGGATTAGCGGTCAGTCCTTAATTCCCCTGTAAACTTTGCGTAACCATCCATGGGGATTTGGTTGTCAAAAAGGTTATCACGCATTTACTCGAAACATAGCCCGCAGAAATAACCGTGATATCTCCACATTATTGCCTGGCAAAAACCAGGACGGCTAGGAAGAAAGCGATCAGAAGCGGCCTGACCGGGTGTAATCCAAAGACGGCTGAACCTCATCGGTATCGAGACAGTTAACATCCTGTTTCATGACGAACAAAGAATCATGTAAAGATTCCAAGATGTGTGAATAACTCTATAATGCTCAAGCTGAAAACGTAATATTTACTCCTGCTATAGCCTGGGCTAAACACCTCCACTAGCATGTTTTTTGAGCTAGCCGATACATTATACGAGCTGCGATTTAAGGGTCACTCCAAATACAGCTTTTTGCAGCACCTCAAAAAAAAGTACCAGTTTTAAATGTGAAGCATCCCCAGCCTTCGTGAAATCTCGAGCCACAGCTTTTTGGTGTCTAAATAGCGACCCCAGGAAAATCACTGCAATGGCTTGGCCAAGTTCCACGAAGGCCTTGTATTAGGATGCTGAAAGTTTTGATAGGTGTAAAGCCGCGCAGGATACTCACAGTCTCGACAGTTGAGTACCGGGGAGAATTCGTAGTGATCTGAATCTGCTCCCCGTTTCCGCCTATAGCTTTATATTTCGAGCGGTATACCCTCCATCTTCCTCTAGATTTGAGCCATTCGCCGCAGCATTAGCAAGTTGATCGCAGCGATCATTTTCCGGATGACCATTATGTCCTTTGACCCACACGAATTGGATCCGATGCTTTTGGATCAACGCAAGGAGCCTTTCCCACAAGTCCACATTCTCTGCCGGCGATCCGTTACTCCTCCGCCATTTATTACGCATCCAATTCATAGCCCATCCTTTCGACACGCTATCAACCAGGTATTTCGAGTCGCTAAAGACAGTCACATCGTACTCGTGATCTAATGCCTCAAGGCCAATGATACAACTCATTATCTCCATTCTGTTATTGGTGGTATGACGAAAGCCACCAGATAGCTCGATGCAATCATTCTCGAAGACCAATATTGTACCGTAGCCGCCCCTGCCTGGATTACCCAAGCAACATCCGTCAGTGTAAATTGTAACGTGTTCCATTTGATTCTCCTCGTTTTTCGATGTTATATCGTTGTGTTGTATTTGCCATACATGCCCATGCTTGCATGGTGCCCGTTGCAGTCAGTCAATCGTCCAAGCGGAATGCTGACTGGTTAACTTTGCCTCCTTATGAAAATAGTTGAGAGCCAATAGCAGGTTACGAACGGAACTATTGACAGTTTGCTCCCACTATTGATTCAGTTATTATGAATTAAAACCACAGGTTAACCACGTGGCCTGTTATGATGTAGCTTTGATGTAGCACAAGTATTTCGCATAGATTTTGACATGCAAAATTCTTGGTTGGCTAAGCTAAGAGTGAGGTCTTTAGGTGGGGTAAGTCAGAGGTGGCTTTGAGCAGCTAAATCAAGTGCCGTAAACAAGTTGCCAAATGCAATCCAATGGGCACGTTACTTCATTAGCATCAAGGCCATGGGCTTTTGCTTCATAGTAAATATAGAAAAATGTAATGACTGTATCAGTTATGTGAATAATCCAATAATACTCAAGCTGAAAACGTAATATTTACTCATGCTATATCATGAATTAAACACCTAATCCAGCCTCCTTTAGAGCTTTGCTGATGCATTACACTGGGTACTGATTTTAAGCACATGGATTACTCAGGATCTCTCGAATTTTGCACAGGAAATAAGATTGTAGAATCACCCTTTTTTTGGATCATCTCGAATACCAAAAATAGTCTTCGTTTTCCCAATTAGACTAAGGTTGATTAAATAAATTAACTCATCTTCATTGAGCTACCGTGTCCATTTACATAAGGTGGCAACTTTTCCTTGCTGTAACGCTTGGCCAAATAACTCGCAAGCTCGTAGCATTTCTCATAAACATGACGATAGTTATTGTCATTTCTATTTATTTGTATACCACCTCCGTAGTGGCCGTATTCATTTTTGTCAATTTTGCTTAACTCAACAAGGCCATTGTTATCTTCTACGTTTAGGCATCTTTTCCATAGTTCATTTGCCTTTAGTAGAATTGTACGGGCATTCCGACTATGGTCATAATCAAGAAGCAACACTAAATGATAATGAATCTGACCAGTCTTCGGTGACAGTTCTCTTACCCACAAATACTTGGGGTCATGATTTTTGCGCCTACAGTGGTGCATTAAAGCATCAAGGAATCTTTTTAGCAAAGAGTTATCAGTAGGATACAAATGACAAGAATCAGCTGGATAACTCAAAACAAACATACTGAAGTAAACTCTTCCATGTAGTTTCATCATGTGTTCAAAGAGTGACTCAAGTGATTGAAGAATTTCACCGTAAAACCCTTGTCCATTTTTACGTGTACAGCTAAGATTCATACCATTGTAGGTATCTACCATTAATACGTTTCTCATAATTCTACCTCGTGTGTTAGTTTATGGTTATTACTGCCCATCAATTTAGTAAATAAATTTCACTAACTATGAGTCAGTTTGTTTAGCTATTTTCAGTATAAAGCTAAGGGCTCTTATGTATCTTGTATTAATGACTATTATGTACAATTTACTCTTATATTTACATAACGACTAGGGCTCTTATGCACATTGTATTATCACTCTTATCTCTATATGCAATCTATATCATTAACATGATATATTAATTATTAATGGGTTGGTCTCTCTATACTACCAAAACAGTTTAAACGAATATTGTGTCGACAATGGTTTGCAATTATAAATCAATTCACCAGCTATCTATTCCTCATATTATAGCTGTCGATGATGTTACATAGACTTGATGATCAATTGCGACATCTTGTCGCATTGACGCCCTGAACATTCCGAGAGGGGATTATTCGGGACACTCTTCTCTTGGAATCCGTGTGTGCGTGACCAATTCAAAGATTCTGTGAAAATATCGCGGATAGGCGTCGGGGGGGGCTTTCAGGAAACTACTGAAGTATTGACTTCCGGTCGAAAACGTGGGGGTGACGTCGCAGATTAAAAAGGGATTGCAAGGTGGGGCGCCATCAAACCGGTAATCATCGGTTGTAGGAGGATAAGATGGTAAGAGGGTGGAACTACCTGGTGAGCGAGTTGGGCGAATAAATAAACATCCCGTTCCGTGGTCGTGGGCAAATATCCAATTCTCATGAGGTTGAGGGAAGGTGTGCTTATCTTGGCCAGTGAATGGCATGGCTTGTGCCGAAGCCGGCTTTTGCAAATCGGCCCCGGCATTAAACTGAAAATGGCTTTTTCAAGGCCAACTATAATATAGTCGTCGGAGATGTTACATGATGCTGATTATCAAATCCAACATCTTGAAACGCGAACGCTCTGGGCGTTTCGGGTGAGAAATTAGGGAGAATAGAATTTCAGATAGCTCAACCAAGTCGACATACATGAAACACCTGTTTGGATTTGATCAGAAGCGCGGAAGTGTTGAGGATTATAATTCATCCAGCGGGTTTTTAGGGACGTTCGCAATACTGGCATCCACGATTTGTACTTTCATGGCCATCAAACCATTGGTCCGCAGATGCGTGTCGAAGGTCGCAAACAACTCCACCACGATGCCGCCTTGGTGAGATTTTCGCGAAAACGCCAGATCGTAGTAACTTCCGGAACCTTCTGGCAGATGTGCAGGCCGAGAAAACGGGCAAAGGAGTGCCTATCGAGAATCTGAACTCCGTGGCGTCGTCCGACAGGTTGTAGAGCGACTGTAGAATGAGAATCTTGAACAGCAGAATGACATCGTAACCCTTTGGCCCAGCATTGGATTGCCGATTTTTGTCCCGAGCCTTTTCGAGTGCCGGGCGGAACATCTCCCACTTAATCGTCTCGTTGATCTTGGCAAGCGGATCGCCATTCTTGTCGATTTTGTGCAATCGGTCCTACATATCAAAGAAACCGGGTTGAATCATCGCTGGTCTCCGTCGGGAAAGGTTGTCGCGAGCGTCCTTTGAATGGAAAGGATGATAATATAACTTCGATAAATAAGCAGGTTAAATTAAATTTTAAGGTGAATGATTGCATTTAATTTTCAAAAAACCCTAATGTCTTGTAGCAAAATACGGGTACAGACCAGGAAGCCATTGTTCAACAGTGTTGATAGGGAAGTCCAAAATTAGAGGGCCGTGAGGAGATCCAGATTTTAGGTACCCTTTATTAAGGAGTTCAGAGACCACCTTCCGAGCCGTGCGCTCCCCCTCGCCGGTGATCTCGCCAGTGTTGCCCCTTGGCACCTCTCCTGTCAATAGGGATTCACGTAGTATCTGGAATGATCCCTTGCGGAGGTTCCCCACCCGTACTTCTTCATCGATATGCTGGCGCATTCGGTACAAAAGGGTTTTCGGTTTAAATAACGAAGCCATGAAATCAATCTGTTCAATGCAGATCTTCAGGAAGAATTCACAGAATTTGGTCAACCCAGATACTGAGAAAGATCTTAGTTCTTCCTGGAAATTGGCAGCAAATAGTTGGTTGTTGATTTCTCGCCAGTTCGTCACTACTCCTCTTTCCACCGACCAAAGGCTACTTGCTACCCCGCACTCTTGAAGCGTGGCGTAGGACTGGAGAAGGGCTACTTGTCTGTTGCAAGTAGGAAAGGGTCTAACCCAAAGCAAGCGATGATATAACGCGCCAAGCGTTTCAATCTGTTTCAACCTCGACAATCCCGTTTTACCATAAGCACGCCTCACCCAGTCATCATAATAAAGCCAATCGCCCGAAAGCGAATCTATTCTCATCTGCCCAGGAGGCGTCCACGAAGACTCGCCTGTGCTTTGATTTACAAGCTCAGAAAAAAACGTTGGTACATGACGGCAATATTCCGAGTGAAGCCATTTGAGATATCCAACACCTACGACATTATCACTATGTTTATCTTGGCGATGATCGATCGCATACCCAACTTTTATGTAGGCCCCTGCTGCACGTTGCATCTCTCGCTTCTGAGGATCTTCCGAATAGCCAAGGGGATCATTGACCCTGATACTGTCTATATCGCTCGGGGGTATATCCTGCCCTTCCAGGAGGTAAGCGTAATAGCAATTCATCGTACGGACAAGACCGCCTATGCTCCCATGAAGAGCCAAGGGTATTTGGCTAGCTAGCCCACTGGCCTTTGTTGCCAAATCAAGAGCAAGGTCTTCGAGGCTACTAATATTATCCCACGGTAGTGGTTTATTAATTTCAGGCGCACCAATCTGTGGGGGTGGCTCCCATGGGCTTGTATTATTAATCTTAAATCCGGGACGTAGTATATTCCAGCTCGAATCACCCTGCTGCCGAAACTGTGATTCTTCTTTTTCTGTAGTCATTTAAATTGCTCCAATTTTTCAAATACTGCCGATTGTTAAGGTATTACTATTCATGACAAATCAGCACGTTGTCAATAAGATAAATATATTAAATTCCGGTTATAATTCCGATCAAAATACCAAATATAATACTTGTATTCTTACCTTTTTAAAACCCTTTTAAATTACCAAATTAAATGCCGATGTTAATTCCGGTCGGATGAATGGGATTACCAATCATTAACCATTTTAATTTCATTTGGAAGGAAGGTGCCTCTTGAATAAGCGGGGTAGACGATCTACCGATCGTGGACGCCTCAACCGGTGAGATTCGGCAAGCCCAGGTGTTCGTGGGCGTCATGGGCGGCAGCAACCAGATCTATGTCGAGGCCACCTGGACGCAGTCACTTCCGGATTGGACTGGATCCCATGCCCGGGCCTTTGCTTTTCTGGGCGTAGTCCCCCGTTGTTTGGTTCCAGACAACTTGCGCTCCGCAGTGACCAAGACCTGCCGTTATGAACCCGACCTCAATCCCACCTATACCGAACTGGCCGATCATTACGGCACCGCTGTCGTTCCTGCCCGTGTTCGTCACCCCAAGGATAAAGCCAAGGTTGAAGGCGGCGTGCTGATTGCCCAACGCTTCATCCTGGCCAGCCTTCGCAACCGGACTTTCTTCAGCCTGGCCGAAGCCAATGTTGCCATTCGTGAACGCCTTGTCCTACTCAACAACCGCCCATTCAGAAAACTGCCCGGTTGCAGACATAGCCAGTTTGAGGAGATAGATCTCCCCGCCATAGAAAAAACAAGAAGAAAAAGCTGCAATAACTCAAAGGGGAAATATAAAGAGAATGTCCGAAGAAAAAATGAAGAAAGATTTGGAAGATAGTGATTTTGAAAATAAAGGAATGAATGATACTAAAAAAGGAATCGGTTTAAGCAGTCCAACGTCAGGAAGTCGTTAGGAAAGGCCTGAAAACTGATGTACTTTTGATGTACTTTTTCGGTAGAAATTAAGGAAAGTTATGGAAGGTTAAGGTTTGCAATTAGCTGAAATTGTACAAAAAGGCTTGGAGCGGTTCGCTATTTACCGACCTTTCACGCCGGCAACACCGGTTCAAATCCGGTTGGGGACGCCACATATATCAGCGTGTTAGCTCATGTAGCTAACACGCTGTTTTTGTTTGTTGTGTTCCCCTGCGCTGACACAAACTTTCCATCATCCACCAGTTCAAACTCCTCCTGGCACTCAGTGAGTCACTCCTTCACGTAAAAAAATTTTCAGAGCGGTCAGCAGGAGAATTTTTATATCCAGGAACATGGATTGGTGCACAAGATAGTAATGATCAAACTCTACCTTCGCGGGAATAGGTAATTCATCCCGCCCATTAATTTGCGCCCAGCCTGTCAGACCGGGAGTGAGTCGGTGGATGCCTTTCTGCGTCCTGAGAGCAATCAAATCATCCTGATTGAATAAGGCTGGCCGGGGGCCGACAAAGCTCATGTCGCCCTTGAGGATGCTCCATAACTGCGGCAGCTCATCCAGGCTGGATTTGCGCAGGAACGAGCCGAGGGATGTCAGGTGAAGATCGGGCGATGTCATCAGGTGGGTTGCGAGAGCCGGTGTTCCTACGCGCATGCTGCGAAACTTAGGCATCTGGAAAATTGTATTATGCCTGCCCACACGATCCGACCAGTACAGAACAGGACCAGGAGACGTCAAGCGCACCAGCAGGGCCACAGCCAGCAGAGGCAGCGCCAGCAGGCCGATAGCCAGCAGGGCGAGCGCAAGATCGAATAAACGTTTCATCGCCCGAACATCTCCCGCAATCCCTCTTCCACTGAAATCTTCGCTTTCCAACCCAGTTCTTTCTCGATTCGCGACGAGGAATACCAGGCTGAACCGAGCAAACGATCAAGGACTTCGCTGTCAAGTGGCAAACGGCGTTTGAAGATGGTTTCCAGCCTGTCGCCGCAACGGGCCGCAAAGCGCAGCGCAGGTTGCGGAACTGCGCAACGGCGCACAGGCAGGCCAAGGGCTTTACGCATCGCGTTAAACAGCTGCCGTCCTGAGGGGGCTTGTGGTCCGGCAATGATGTAGGTTCGTCCCCGTGCCCGGTCATCATCTGCCACCAGGCGCATGGCAGCAACAACGTCGCTGACATGCACCAGAGAACGGTGATTGCCCGTTTCCGGCAAAGGCGGAAACAGTCCTCGACGAACCAGCCGGCCCATACGTTCCAAATTGCCGCGGCCTCCCGCGCCATACACCATGGTGAGCCGCAAATTGACGACATGCATGCCGAAACGTACTCCTGCCTCCAGCACTGCCGTCTCCGCTGCACGCTTGGATTGACCATAAGCAGTTGTCGGTTCGCCCTGGAAATCCTCATCCGCGCAGATCTCGCCTGGTTGAGCCATGGCCTTGACGCTGGAAAGAAATATAAAGCGTTTCACGCCGGCCTGACCAGCGGCTTCAACAAGGTTGCGCGTACCTTCGAAATTAACTTGCCAGTGCTGCGCGAAATCTTTATCGGAGAATGAAGAAAAGGCGTGAGCATAGCCGGCACAATGAAAGACTCGCTTGATACTGGAACATGCTGCGGTCAACGCACATTTATCATCCAAATCGGCCACGTGAATGTTATCGCCTCCCTCAGCACGCCTTGCTAGAAGCCGAAAAGCAGCTTTTGCTTGCTTCAGTTGCTGTGTCAAGCAGCAACCGATAAAACCAGTAGCGCCGGTTATCAAATCCACAATATGTATGTAAAATTTAAGGTAAGATTTGGGGAAGAGGGCTGGATCCAGTTAATGGAACAGTATGCTCTGAGAGGACAGCTTTGGTTTTTTCGGTCGAGAAGACAAGGGTGCAAAACAGAGACATTAACAACACCGATATGTATTGGTATCGGTAAGCAGGGAAGGGTATGGCAAGTGCTAAAACAAATGTCAACGATAAAGGGACGGAAAGCACAAACAATAATCCGATGTCACGTTTCATCGTTAATCGAAGTGAAACTATAAATAGCCCTAAATAAAATATCAGCGCTGGCTTCCAAAAAATCCAAAATACTTTATAGCTTTCTGTCCACGATAAATATTTTTGCATAGCCACCCTTATTTTTGCTGGCAACAACGTTCTATTTTCACCTGCGATCTCCAGAAATTCATTGGTTACATCATCATAACCTAATGTTCCGGTAGTTTGGAACGGCCTCTGTCCGTACCCTATGTACCATAACATTTTGGAAATACCTATTTGACGGTCAATCAAAATAGACGGGTTCTTTTTTATAATTCTCAATACCGCGTTGGCCAAATCCAGTTGATGCTCCTTTAAAAATCTTATGTATTCTTGTTGGGGCAATAATTTTTCATTAGAAATAGCAATAAATGTTGTGTCAGTCATGTAAGAATCGTATTTCGCCCATGCGTTGCGTGGAGCTATGCGGTAGAAAAGTTCTTCATCCTGTGCATCTAGAGGGGTGCCGCTGTGAACGGCTGCACTGAAGAGGTGATATATATACCAGTTGGCAAAATAACCTAATGGTAATGGGTCATTACGTTTAACGAGGTGCTTAGTTTGAGGAGTTTGAGGAGTTTGAAGAGTTTGAGTTGAACTTAGCTCATCACATAAGGATAATGCGATTTTCGGAACGAATATGATTAGCATCAAAAATACCGTTCCAACGGTGAAGGCTTCAGTTCGCCAACCGTAAAAAATCAGTACTGCCACTAATACTGAAACGGCCAGGATCGCTGACGGCATTACATTAGTGCGCATTACTCCAGAAAATGCGGCCCCCGCAATAAAAGGCACAAAATAAAAGTAGTTTAATCGGCCAGCTGTTATGCACCGCGAAACCAAGAGCAACGACCAAACCAAAAATATAATGCCTACAGCACATAAGGCATCTTTGCCTAAATTGGTAAAAAATATAGCGTACTGTGGAGTGAAAGCAAGCGCAACAGCACAAATTTGAGCAGTCCACCGAGGTACTCCTTTGTAGCGAAGTTCCCTTAGAATTAAAGCAAGGCCAGTAGCGCTTAAGGCACTTTGGAAAACAACAACCAACGCCGGGCAGGTGGATAAGTGTGTAAATAAACGCAAAAAAAGAGTCGCGGTAATTCCCAAATTTGGATCCAGAATTCCACGTGCTAAAGCTTGGTGCCACTGTAGCGACCCATCGTGAGTTACGTTTCCTGGCCAGAAAGCAAGCAACACAAAAGTTGTCGATGCGAGGAGAGGTAGGGCAAAATAAAATGTTTCTTGCCAGCCGACGACTATTATCTCATTAGATTTGCTCTTGCAATTCCTCGATTGTTTCAGTGCCGTCAAGGTAAGTATACCTAAAATCGAGGCGAATACCCCCGCTAGACCAAAGGTCGAAAGGTATTTTACACCATTGGTTGGTTGTACGTTGGAGGCATTGCCGCCAATGGTCAAGGTGGAAATTGATTCTGAGTTTGAGTGAAGATTAATCAGTTGCACAACATTGTCGCCATCAATCAGGCGAGCAATACCTGCGTTAGTGTAGCGCAACAGACCAAATACCAATGGGTCACCTTCAGAATGAAAAACCAAAGGAGAGGCATCTTGTGTTGAAGTAACAATTGTAGCGTCGCTCAATATTTCAATCTTCCAACCAGACCCTGGAATGCGTAATGACCCAGAAGCCAGATATTCATTATAACGAGTGCCATAAAAAACCACTTTAACCGGACCATTACTATTTTCGGCGGGACCAATGGTAAGAAGAAATACTGTTGACGGACGATCAACCAGTCCTAATGAAATGAAAATAACAACTGAGAATAACAGTACAAGAAACCACTGCAGCACCGACAGTTGACATGTGGTTGACATGAGCTGTGTTAGCTTATTTCGCCACGATATATTATGAATCATTGTTCATGCCGCCAAGATGTATCGCTAGGATGACGAGGGATACGTGCATCACGTATGGCGATGTATCGGATTAATTTCGTGATATCTTGATGCTGAGAATTCAAGTGCTTTATAATGAAAAATAGTGCGTTAACAATAGCAACGGAGAATAGCACCAAAATAAAATCAAGGCCTCGACCAATGCCAAAATAATTGGCAATGACGGTAGTCTCATCGGGATTCCAGACAAAAAATATAGCGCCGATATATGTAATAAATAAAACGTAGCGAATTTGAGCACGTCGAACGAAAATGGCGCTGTAAATCGCCATAAAAACAAAAACCACGGTAAGCAAAGAAGTCAGTATCATTTTGAGACATGCCCCATAAACAACTCCATCAAAATCCGGAACGAATTTGAACTCCTCTGCCCTTTACGTTTGGAGTATTCGGTATAGGTGATGGTGACTGGAAATTCGATAAATTTAATATTGTGACCTGATAGGTGACTCAATATTTCTGAAGCGTGCGCCATTCGATTTTGGCTAAACTGAAAGTGTTTGCAAAAGTTCCGGGACATGACGCGAAAGCCATTATGGACATCGGTAAGTTTGATGCCACCTGTTACATGGGTAAAACAAATCGCGAGTTTTAATATCCACCGACGTTGCCAAGTCAAATTCAAAGTCTTTCCAAGAAATCGACTACCCAAAGCAATTTCTGACTTGCTTTGTTGTAATGCTGAAAGCATAGGCAATATTTCCGCAGCATTATGCTGCCCATCCGCATCAAAAGTAACGATATAATCAGAACCGTTTTTTAATGAATATTCAATTCCTGTCTGTAATGCACCACCTTGCCCAAGATTAATCGAATGGCGTAAAACATGAGCTCCTGCATTTAATGCTACCTGTGCCGTGTCATCTACCGAGCAATCATCAACCACGACCACGTTATCAACGAAAGCAAGCACATTGGTTACAGTTTCCTCGATCACTTGTTCTTCGTTATAGGCGGCAATGACAACCCATACTTTAGTTATATCCATCTGTTTTATATATCCCTTTAGTCATCCCGTTCCCAGCACCACTAGACCAATACCGATGATCGATAAACCGGCCCCATATCGAAAAGTCAATGGCTCTTGAAAAAAAAGCGCGCCGCCTATAGCCGCAACGACGAGACTCAGAATCGTAAATGGATAAGCACGAGAAAGCGGAAGAAATGTGAGCAACCAAATCCAGTAAACTAGCAACAAACCATAAAGTGCTACTCCTGATAAAAATGTCCAATCACTGAAAAGCGCATACAAGCGAAGAATCCAACTGAAATTTGTATTCATCGATTGGCGTTGGGCGGAATATTTAAGTAGAACCTGCCCTAATCCCATACCGATCGAAAATGTCATAACCATTATTATTTGAGAAAATTTCATAAACCCCTCTTGCTGAGTATAATTCGCACAACGTCGAACGAATAGGTTAATCGGTAAGCCAATCCGGCGCATCCAAAGCGACAAACAAGGAATCAGTGACCGGATTATGGAGTTGACAATAAAACCGAGGAGTGCCCATTCGAAATGGCTGATTGATAAGCAAATGGCTCCGAAGTGGACAAAATAATCTTCCTGATTTTTTCCAACCTAATCAACCAGTCGGAGCAGCTGATCGGTAAAACAGGGTTGTGGAGAAAGACCATGCTGTGTCCTTTGACAGTCTTCCGGGCGTAATTTAGAAACAGTTGCTTTCAGTACTGCTCATCATTTTCTGGTAAGGATTTTATTTACATCAAGTCATATACGACATCACCATCGACATTGGGAAGAGTGTTAGCTGCTAGAATAGCACCATGTCGGATCCCCCACAGCCAAGCCTTTTGCGAGACAATCAAGTGATTCATCACTCTTGGGTTATGAGACTTCCTGAAAGATATCGTCATAGAACGAAATGGCTTTTTTCTTAAGCACAGATTGATCCAACCTAGATTGAACAGTCTTCCAGTTTATTTCAGATGCCTGATCCACCAGCACATCATCAGTAATAGCCTGCTGCAACCGATCAGAAATAACTGCAACATCATCAACTGGAATTTCAAATCCACTCTTTCCGTCTTCTATCCATTCATTGCAACAAGAAGTATTTGTTTGGATAGGAAATGCGCCAATTGCAATGGCCTCAAGCATTGAAGTGCTAATAGCATCAGAAACACTAACCCCTAAGTAAACACGGGTACGACTGAACATCCTCAATATGTAATCATGGCTAACGTATGGAATGATCAATATATTTAATCCGAGATAAACACGTAACTCGTCAACACGTCCATAAATTTCGGGAGAAGCAGAAAAAACCAGAATTTGATAATCCTTTAAAGCGCTAGCGCACCGCTCTATTGCCTCAAGAGCAGTCAAGGCGCGTCCAGCGAAGTGCTGGTAGCCTTTGACCATGATGATTTTGCGCTTCGATGTCTGATGAACACTGCGGAGACTTTCAACCATCTTAATATCAAGGCCGCCTGTATTCGGCATAACAGGCATTACTTTTCCGGAAAACCCCATTTCTCTTGCCAAGTCTACGTCCCTTGCACATTCACACGAATAGAAGTCCGCATTTTGCAGCAATCGCGTAATCTGGCTACGATGTTCCTCAAATTGGCGGTAATAGTAAATGTCACTACCCCAATTTGTCGCCAACCATTTGGGAAATCCAGTCCCAATAATTTCTTTCGCCTTTAAAACATTGTAACCGCAATGTTGGAACTCCAGCGAATGGATCAAATCCGGCTTTAGCTTTTGGATCAATTTAGCCAGTACTTTCGGTCCGTAGACGGCGGGAGCCGTTGCGCCAGATTCACCCAATGACACCCGTTTAATGCCGTTAAGGTAAGGCAACATGCGAGTGAAAACGGGCAGAGGATAAATTGCTTCCACCGGTAGTTTATTGGGATGTAGTGTTGCCTCGAGACTACCAAGTCCATCAAATAACAGCCTCGGGTTGAGAACGACGCTTTTCAAAATCAATCTTGGGCGGACGACAAACCACGGTTGGTGAATTGTCACATTACGCAACTCGGGATGGATAGGCAGATAGTTAACAGGAAACAGGTGAACATCCCAACCCTGATCGGAAATTTGGTTGATCCAGCGCACGGTGTGCGTGCTCATCTGCATTGCAACAAAGAGAATTTTTTTCGACATACCTATCCAATTCTTGTTAAAATTTCAGCAAACCGGAGAGCAACCCTCTCACCGCTGAATGAGTGTTTAAATGTTTCATTGCACCAAGGCGATTGCGAATTGGCCATCACATGCTCTATCGCGCCTTCAATGGCATGTGAAATGCCGGTAATATCAGAAGGTCGTGCGTACCAGCAATCTAATCCGACAAGCGCGTCTTCCGAACCACCAGGGGGGACCAAGCCAACAATGGGCGTATTGGCGCCTATGTAATCCGACAATTTACTTGGCAGAAATAAATTCTGGCGAATATCCGCTTCTATTAACAGAAGAATATCAGCGTCATACATTAGCTCCAAAGATTGGATGTAATTAACAGTGGGAATATTTACAACTGTGCCGCTGGGTAATGAAAGTGCTGCTGCAGTCGTTAACATTTCCGAAGGCACATTGCCAATCAGTTCGATTGTCAACATTCCTTTAAGGTCTTTTCGCCGCTCGTAAAGTTTGTTGATTGCCCAAAAGAGCGACTCAGGCGAACGACGACCATAAAGGACACCTGCATAACGTAGTGTAATCCGAGGATTTTTAGCTTTTTGTCTCTGAGGATAAAGCTCTTTGTTGAAAACGTGAGGAAGCACCTCCGTCTTTCTGCGCACATTTGCTGGGCGTCCCTTGAGCATCAGTTCAAGAGAATAAGCAGAACTATGTACAATATAATCTGCTGCACGCACTGTATGCGGTTCGTGCCACTTGTTCCACAGCTTGGCAAGCTTGCTTACTTCCAACGGATTACCTGCCCAAGGGTCACTAAATTGAGCAATCCAGCGAACATTTTTTCTTTGTTTTTTCACTCGAACCATAACTGGGTTAATCGAGTGGAAAGGCGACCATGTCATTACACCGTCGTACTGACTCAAGTCCTCTTCCATTAAGTATTCATACGCCGATTGGTGGAGCACGGTCATTAGATCTGGGACGCGGGACAGTACTCCTGAATGGCGCTGCATTATATCGATGAGACCGCTCGGTGGATTTAATCGAGTAATTTTAGAAAATATTTTTTCTGCAGATGGAAGGAGGCTCATGTCTAACGGTAAATGGGGAGAAAACGAATCCGCACTTAAAACATCCACTTCAAACCCAAGTTGAGCAATGGCCGCCATAGGTTTGAAGACCGCAGGGGTCATTTGTACTTGCATTGGCGGAAATGCATAGCTGAAAAGCAAAATTCTACCCTTGTTGGACATTGAGATGCCTACTTGATCATTTTGAGTGTACTGTCTGCTGTCATTGGCAATTATGTTGACATTAACCAAGGAATCGCTGAGCCCCAGGTATGAGTTTTACAAATGATGACATCATTAGGCTTGTAACGAAAGTTATAGTTGATATTACAATTATTGTTATAAACATGGGTGCATGCTGGTTAACTGAAGCGATGAAATCGCTATAACGAACGTACTCAAGCACTAAAACATGGACAAAGAAAATAAAAAAACATCTTTCGCTAATGAATTTCATCAACTTTGCGGTCGCTACTGAAAGCCTTATACGAGTAAATAAAACGAAGGCAGCTATCGACGAAATGAGAACATTAGGACTGAGGTAAAGATACCCTTTCACGACGGGTGCTTCGGCTTGCCAAGATAGGTACCAGGTAATGCCGAATGTAGTCAGCACGCCTAACAGGAATAATAAAGACCAAGTTAACGTCGAAATTCGATCCCGATTTGTAGATGCTACAATACCACCAATCAGAAAATATCCGCCAAATCCAAAGAAACTGTTTTGTTGAAGCAATGACAGCAATGGGAGTGGCCAGTACACTGGAATGCAACTTATTACAAACCAAAGGGAAAAAAAATAAATTTGAAAATCAAGCCGACTTCGAATGGCGTCAAATAAAGTTTGAAACAGGGGAAGGAATAAATATATTCCAATGATCATGTACACAAACCAAAGATGGTACATTGCTTCTTTTGAAAACACGCTCAGCCAGTCGACCCGGAGGCCGCTATTATGGGAAACGTACATCAGGTAAATCCCACTCCAGACTAATAATGGCAATAATACCCTAATAATGCGATGCCTTACTTTCTGAAGACTTCCCCCCTCGTGACGAAGATTGAGAGTGCCAGAGAGCATCACAAAGAGCGGAACGGTGCAACGAACCAATGAGTCCAGAAAGTTAGCGGCAAGCCAGTCGCTCAATGGAATTTTTCCATACTGATAAAAGGCTGCGCCACACGAGTGAATAAGGATAATACCATAGATAGCTACGGCTCTGCACAGGTCAGCCCAAACTATGTGTTCAGCAGAACCACCATAGAGATTATTTTCTGAATGCACTACGTTCACGCCAACTCCAACACCTCTATCGTGTAATTCATTTGCATCTGACCAAATACTGCAATGGATGTGTCGCAATAGAGATGGATTAAATTTGTATATTCTTTTACGGGGAAGAAGTTATCCTGGTTTCCAATGGCGACTCCTGGGGTAATAAAGTAATGGCCAGAGGCTAGTTTCATCGGAGAGATCTTGCAGCGAATCAGGCACTCGTTGTTCTCATCAAGATCGAACTGTAAATTTTCATCATTGAGCGTTGAACTCGCGAAATTTGTTATCACCCAGCCTTGGCTATTTTCAAATCGAAATCCAACGAGCATTTTAGGGATGACGCCATGCTCGGTGCAAATTCTTGTAACTGCCTGTGTGTCCCACTGGTAAATGACTTCAATCTCGAGTTTCTCGTCCCAGTTGAAAAGGTTTGGTTCTCGAATTCCGCCTACACGCAAATGCTTGATCCAGGCCGCGCCATGACCCCACTGCTTGTCCGTCTCATTCATGTCAATATTGAGCCAGTAATGGCTAGTTATGTCAAACTCATTCAGCTTCAGAGACTGCTCTCTAAGAACGTTTGTCACCTGAACTTTGTCAATTTTGGGGAACATGAGTTGATAGTAACGATTAGCCACTTCATCCGGGTCTCCTACGGCCTCAAGTTTCCCATCGTTAATCAAGAGAAGGCGATTACAGAACGACTTGACAGTGAAAATATCATGACTGACAAAGAGAATAGTTTTTCCGCGATCCTTAAAAGCGCGCATAAAGTCTACGCATTTTTTTTGGAAACGGACATCACCTACGGCCAATGCTTCGTCAATGATGAGAATATCGGGGTCGACATGAATGGAAACCGCAAAAGCCAAGCGAACAAACATGCCGCTTGAATAAATCTTAACCGGTTGATCGATAAATTCACCGATATCGGCGAAAGAAATAATCGCGGCTCAGGATTGAACCCTGCGCCAAGCTCCAGCAAAGAGGCAATGTTGCCTTGGATCTTTAGTTTGCCAGAAGTTGGCGTGAGAACCCCAGAAAGTATTTTTAATAAAGTGGATTTACCTGAACCATTTCGGCCTATTATGCCAATGCTCTCCCCCTCGGCGACACGGAAGCTTATATCCTTGAGAGCGTGATGATCTTTATGCCGACACTTGCCGAAGGGCAAAAATATTTCGGCGGCATGGTCAGTTTTCGAGCGGTACAGTTTATAGGTTTTGGTTAAACCTTGAACAACAATGACATCATTCATAAAATTCAATCACAATACGTCGGCAAAATGGCGTTTTGCTCTATTGAACACAAAAAAACTCAAAACAAGCAAAACAATAGTAAAAATCCAGAAGTACAAAGTCTGCCCTGGCTTTTCAAAGAACCACGTATTGAAAAGCAATGAATCGCGATAGCCTTGAACTATATAGTTTGCCGGATTCAGGTAAACTAAGGGTGCAAACCGTTCAGGTAAAATTTTGGCGTCCCAGAGAACAGGGGTCCCCCATAATCCTATTTGCATAAGAATTGCTATAACGCCCTGGAAATCTTTAAAGAAAACCTGAATGACAGCGCTTACCATCGAGATGGCCAGGACGAATGCGACCAAGGCTATTAAATAATAAATTATCTGGAACCAGAAAATGGTTGGGAACGATCCGTGGTAGATAAAGAGTCCCAACAATAGCAGTAAATTCACCATATGGACATATAGTGAAGAAGCAATTTTCACTATGGGCAACAACTCCGTTGAAAACGGTATCTTTTTGACGAGAAAGCTGTACTCAATAATAGAGTTAGCCCCCGATACAATTGCGTCAGTGATATAAAACCAGACAATAAGCCCGGAAATCAGCCAAAGATCAAAACTGACGCCGTTGACCGGCCCAGAACGGAATCCGACATTAAAAACAAATAATAAAACGCCTATCGTTGAAAATGGAGCGGCAAACGCCCAAAAAATACCAAAATAGGTCCCTAGGTATCTACGCCTAAAGTCTGACTGGACTAAATTTGCAAAGATCGTAACATATCGCCATTTCTCCAATTAATTCACCATTCTTTTGTTGTTATTGGATTTTTGATGTTACGCCGCGTAGGCGGAGCATTCTAAGTATTTTTCTTACAATGCGGAAAGGTAAAAACATCTGGTAGCGAAGTAAATTGGTCTGTAAATCGGTATTTAACGCGCGCTGGCTATCCAATTGCAAGCATATGTTTGCGTATTTTAATCGTTGTTCGTCAAGTTGCGATTCAAGTTGCGATCGTTGTTCGTCAAGTTGCAAGCGCGTGGCTGCGTATTGTTCGATCTTTTCGTTAAGGGCCACTGCAAGAGTTTCTTGTACTTTCTGGGCTCGATTCAATTCAGCTGTCAATGCCAGGTTGGCTTGCAATCTTGAGTACATCTTTGCTTTGGTCCCCGAAAGTTCTAACTCGAGCAACTCAAGCGGCATGTTGTCCTGCAAGGTCGGATACGTTTCACCGGACACCTCATGCTGCATGTCAACAGTCGCACCGATGAAGCATCTTCCATCGGTCTCAACGTGCAGCAACTCGGCTTTGTACCCCAGTGGCATAATGATTTTCAGAGTCGCAAAAGCACAGAAAATGGAATGCAGTTCGATGAGCAATATCGGACGGTGCTGTTTAAGTACATTGATGGCACCAGCAAGGGCTAAATGTTCAGCACCTTCGATATCGATTTTCAGGCATGCCGGCGAAATACCAGTTTTATCAACGAACTCATCAAGCGTAACCATGTCTACTTCCACTTCGGTAAAGCCCAGTTCCGACAAATACTGTTCAGACAAGGTTGTATGTGCGCCCTCTAAATACGAGGCACTGCTTACGCCTGCATCGACATTACGATGAAGATTAAATTTAATTTTGCCGTGACTACTGGCAATGGCAAAAGGAAAAATCTTGATTCGATCACTAAGTTCTGGATTTTCTGATATATTGAGATTCAAACGATCCGCATTAAACGGATTTGGTTCAAATGCACAAACTAGACCTTGTGGGCCCACAAGATTGGCAAACTGTAAGCTGTTGACTCCAACAAAAGCCCCTAGATCGAAAACGGTTTTTCCCATCAGGTCATATTTAGCAATGTATTTGATGAGTAAATCGTCATAGTTACCCAGCTGGTAGTATTCATAGTAACTTGGGGTAACATAAATCACTATTCCTTTTAGATTCCCTTCTTCAAAGAGATGAGGTTTTGCTATTTCCTTCACTTCATAAACGATTTCAAACTCCTCTCTCGGCCACTCGCCTTGCAGCCGGATACCTCGTGTA